>Ga0222714_10002406_pt1 | contig 19811 bp, 18 predicted proteins | sample C33_3DmetaG_FD_165048 | JGI IMG/M metagenome (GOLD analysis project Ga0222714, IMG submission 165048) | Estuarine water microbial communities from San Francisco Bay, California, United States - C33_3D | ecosystem: Environmental > Aquatic > Marine > Unclassified | place: USA: California...
ATGGAAAAGAGCGTCCCGGCAGGGATTTCGACCTTCCGTGAACGACCCGACACGCAGGCATGTCATGACTACGAAGCAGATTCTCTCCGCGCTCGGCATCGAAGACGTGAACCCCGGCGGCTTCGCCGGTGAATGGGTCGGTTCCGGCCCGCTCCACGAGATCTGCACGCCGATCGACGGCACCCGCCTCGCCGCGGTCCGGGAGGTCACGGAGGCCGAGTACGACGAGATCGTCGATCGGGCGCACGGGGCCTTCCTGGAGTGGAGGAAGGTGCCGGCGCCGAAGCGCGGCGAGCTGATCCGGCAGCTGGGCAACCGGCTGCGCGAGAAGAAGGCGGAGCTGGGCGCCCTGGTCACCCTCGAGATGGGCAAGATCAAGGCGGAGGGTCAGGGTGAGGTCCAGGAGATGATCGACATCTGCGACTTCGCCGTCGGGCTCTCTCGCCAGCTGTACGGGCTCACGCTGGCAAGCGAGCGGCCCGACCACCACATGCGCGAGCAGTGGCACCCGCTCGGCGTCGTCGGCGTGATCAGTGCCTTCAACTTCCCCGTCGCGGTGTGGAGCTGGAACTCCGCGCTGGCCGCGGTCTGTGGTGATGCGACGCTCTGGAAGCCCTCCGAGCGAACACCGCTGACCGCCGTGGCCGTCACGAAGATCGCCGCCGCGGTCTGCCGTGAGAACGACGTCGACCCCGCAATCTTCTCCCTCGCGGTGGGTGCGGGCCCCACCATCGGCAACCGCCTCGTCAACGACCGCCGCGTGCCGCTCGTGTCGGCGACGGGATCGTGCCGCATGGGCAGGATCGTGGGGCAGACGGTGGCCGGGCGACTCGGCCGCACGATCCTGGAGCTCGGCGGCAACAATGCGATCATCGTGACGCCCAGCGCGAACCTCGACCTGGCCCTGCCGGGTATCGTCTTCGGATCGGTGGGTACCGCGGGCCAGCGCTGCACGAGCACGCGCCGGATCATCGTGCACCGTTCGGTGAGCGGCGAACTCGTCTCTCGCCTGACCCGGGCGTACGAAGGCGTTCGCATCGGAAACCCGCTCGAGGACGGCACGCTCATGGGCCCGCTGCTCAACCGTGATTCCGTCGACGCCATGATGGCCGCGAAGGCGAAGGTGGTCGAGGAGGGTGGGGAGATCCTCTACGGTGGCGACCGGCTCGAGGGCGAGGCGTACCCCGGCGGTCTCTACGTCACTCCCTGCATCGCACGCGCCGAGAACCACTACGAGATCGTGCAGGACGAGACCTTCGCCCCGATCCTCTACATCATCGAGTACGGAAGCGCCGGCGCGACGCCAGCCGAGGCCATTTCCGAGATGGACGAGGCGCTCGCGATCCACAACGCCGTACCCCAGGGGCTCTCTTCGTCGATCTTCACCGACAACTTCCGCGAGGCCGAGTACTTCCTGTCGCACCGCGGCAGCGACTGCGGGATCGCGAACGTGAACATCGGGACGTCCGGGGCCGAGATCGGCGGCGCGTTCGGCGGCGAGAAGGAAACGGGCGGCGGCCGCGAGTCCGGCTCCGACGCCTGGAAGGCCTACATGCGCCGCCAGACGAACACGGTCAACTGGAGCACCGAGCTCCCGCTCGCGCAGGGCATCTCGTTCGGATGACCCGGCGGGGCGCCCGCCCCGCGCCCGGGTGAGCGACGTGGACCGGCCGGGCCCGAGGGACCGGCCGGTCGCGTCTCACCCGCCTGGCCGCACGTCGTCGCGCGCCGGCGCCGCGCGGTTCACGCGGAAGGACGACACCCGGTAGGCCCAGGCGTCGGTCGCGTTGCGCGCCCATCGGTCGCCGGAACCGGCACCGAACGTGAGCTCCGCCACGACGCTCCCCGCGGCATCGAAGGCCGTGGTCGTGGCCGCACGTTCGAGTCCCGCGATGGAGTCGCCTTCGGCCAGGAAGCCACTGGCCACCATGCGCGCGAGCTCCGCCAGGATCCCCGCGACGGCGGTACCCGCCACCTCTCCGCTCCCTTCCAGCGTCCAGGCCGTGTCCCCCCGCACCAGCACGTACGAACCATCGACGCGGTCCACGACGATGCGCGTGACGGATGTCGTGTCCACCGTGACGACGGTACGATTTCTCCAGGATTCGACGTCCCTTCCGAGATGCGCGCGCAGGTCCCCTTCCAGGAGGTAGACGTCGTCCCGGTCCGGAAGACGGACGTACGCGGTACCGAACCGGCGCCCGCTCTTGCCCACGAGCAGCGTTCGCGCGTCGCCTCCGGCCGTGAACGTCGTGACGTAGGCGCTGTCGTCCGACACGCCCATCCGGGCATGATTGTCGGGGTTGGACGCGACCAGGTCACCGACGGAGGCGTCCTCGAGGATCTCCAGGAGGCGAGCAACGCCTTCGATGTCGGCGGGGTAGCCGTCTACCGTCCACCCGTCGGCCGCACGCTCGAGCTCGAAGCCGGCGGCGCCGCGTGCGACACGAAGCTTGTCGAGTGAAGTGCCGTCGAGCCCGTCGAAGAAGCCGGCGACCTCGCCCGGAGCGGCGATCGTCCCGGCCCCGCCCCGGAAGAGCGCGCTCACGGCCCAGATCGCCACGAGCACCGCCAGGGCACCGACCAGCTGCTTCAGCGTCCGCTCGCTCACGAGATCACCTCCGACCAGCGTGCCTCCGCCCGGCGCCGCCGACCCGACACTCTGAGGAATCCCACGAGCACGAAGAGGAGGGGGATCCCGATCAGGTTGCCGAACTTGAGGAGATTGCGGGTCGCGTCGGACTCGAAGACCAGTCCCGGCGGAGTCCGGTTCTTGGAGCGGATGTTGATGAGTGCCTCGTCCTGCGCGAGCCAGTCGATGGCATTGGCGAGGAAGAGGAGGTTCCCCGGGTTGGCCCCGATGTAGTTCTGCTCGGTGAACGAGGCGTCCCCCACCACGATCATCCGCCCGCCCGGCGCACCCTCGGCCGGCTGGACCGCCGCCGCTACCGTGCGCACGGCCAGATCCTCCTCCCCGAAGATCCAGTCCTGGTCGGGCGTGATGGGCGCCATCATCGGGTGGATCGCGCCGTTGTCACTCGTCTGCCAGATCGGCAAGACCGATCCGTCGTCCGCGTCGATGTCCAGCGCCGCGGCCCACGCCAGCGTGAGGGCGTTGAGCCCACGGGTCACAGGATGATCTCCTGCCGGCTGTACGATCGGCCAGAGCGGGTAGGGAGCGATGACGCTGAAGGGTCCCTGCCGCCCGAGGGACACCCGCTCGCTCGACGCGAGATCGACGACCAGCCCTTCGACGACTCTGAGCCCGCGCTCGGCCAGGAGCTCCTCGAGGCCCGAGGAAGCCGGAATCGGCATCGGGGACTGGGGGTTGAGCACGATCGGCTCCATGAGGAGGAGCGCGGCTCCTCCCCCGTCGACGAAGTCCCGCACACGGCCGAGCGCCATGGGATCGAGCGGCTCCGTCGCACCCGCCACGACGAGCACTTCGGTGGAGTCCCGCCCCACCGCTTCCGCGGAGTCCCCGGCGATGTCGATCTGCCGGATGCGGTACCGCTCGGCCAGGCTCTCGCGCAGACCGGGGATCTGCCCGGGCGTCCTGGCGCCGAAGCCCTGCACGAAGGCAATCCCTGGACGCTCCGTGGTGGTCATGCGGTAGATCTGCGAAGCGAGCCGGAATTCCAGGTCGTCAGTCCGCTGGATGACCGGCGTCACCTCGCTCTGATCGGCGTACAGCACGGCGAGACCGTAGTAGCCCTGACGGACCTCGAAGTTGTCCTCGCGAAGCACGCTGAACTCGACCGCGTAGATGCCGAGCTCCGCGGCCTCGGTCGCCGCCGCTTCATCGACGGACGGGTCCACGTCGCTCACCAGCAGGTTCCCGTTCGAGGCGCGCCGCATGTCCGCCAGGAGATCACGGACGTCCCGAAGCTGCAGCTGGACTTCCGGAGGGAGCTCCGAAGACGCGTACAGCTTGACCTGCACGATGTCGTCGAGACCGGCCAGCAGTTCCCGCGTTCCGTCCGAGAGCGTGTACAGATCGTCGCGCGTCAGGTCCACGCGCCCGCGCACGCGGCTTCCCACGAGGTTGAGCACCAGGACGAGCACGAGCGCGACGGCGGCTCCGGTACGCAGTCGGCCGAACTCCGCACGCGCCCGACTGAGCCGCTCCGCGGATACGGCCGTCCATGCGAACATCAGGAAGAGGCCGGCCGTCGACGCGAAGTAGAGGACGTCGCGCAGATCGACGACGCCGCGGGCGACGTTCTCGAAGTGGCTGACCACCGAGAGCTGCGCCAGCGCACCCGACAGCACCGGAGGCAGCCCGATCTGGACGAACGGAAGCCCGATGAGGAAGAGCGCGAAGCTGAGCGCGGCCGCGACGATGAACGCCGTGATCTGATTCCTCGTGATCGCGGACGCCCACACTCCCAGGGCGGAGAGCTCCGCCGCGAGAAGGATCGCCCCTAGGTACTGCGCCACGACGATACCCGGATCGGCCCCGGACACGACGAGAACCCCGAGCGCCGTGGGAACCGTGCCGGCGAGGGCGAGCAGCACGAAGCCCCAGCTCCCGACGAACTTGCCCGCCACGAGATCCCACTCCGTGATGGGCTGCGCCATGAGCCAGTCGAGCGTTTTGCCCCGGCGCTCCTCGGCGAGGCTGCGCATGGTGGCCGCGGGCACGAAGATCGCGAAGAGCATGGGCAGGAGATCGAACACCGGACGAAGCGACGCCACGCCGCTCGCGTACATGGTGCGAAACGCCAGGAAGAGCGTGATCACCAGGAAGGCGACGATCAGAACGTACGCCGTGGGCTGGTCGAAGTAGCCTCGAATCTCCCGCCGGGCGATGGTCGCGATGCGTGCCATCACTCGCCCTCCGCGGTCAGGCTCCGGAAGAGCTGCTCCAGGCTGGCCTTCTCGCGGTGCAGCTCCCAGAGCGTCCACCCGCGGTCCCGAGCCATCGCGAAGATCTCCGGCCGCAGCTCGGTTCCGTCCGCGACGTCGAGGTAGACCCGGAGCCGGTCGACCAGCTGCTCGGCGGTGTGCCCCGACACGCCGCGGAGTCCGGCGAGGGCCTGGGCTACGCCATCACCAACGGCCTCCACCACATACCGCGCACCCCCCGAGCGGCTCGAGATCAGGTCCTGCACGCCGCCCTCGGCGGCGAGCCGGCCGCGGCTCAGGATCACGAGCCGCGAACAGGTGGCCTCCACCTCCTGCATGACGTGCGTGCTGAGCAGCACCGTGCGCTCCCGGCCGAGCGACCCGACCAGACGACGGATCTCGACGCGCTGGTTGGGGTCGAGTCCCTCGGTCGGCTCGTCGAGAACGAGTACCTCCGGCCGGTGCAGGATTGCGGCCGCGAGCCCCACGCGCTGGCGGTAGCCCTTGGAGCACTCGCCCACCGGCCGGTAGAAGACGTCCGCGATGTCGGTCTCGTCCACCGCATCGGACACGCCCGACCGGGTCTGCTCGGGCGTGAGGCCCCGCAGCTCCGCGACGTACTCCAGGTACTCCGAGACGAGAAGCTCGTCGTAGAGCGGGTTGGACTCCGGCAGGTAGCCGACGCGGCGTTTGGCCGCCGTCAGGTCGTCGGCGATCGGCGCGCCGTCGAAGCGGACCACGCCCCCGTCGGGCTGGAGCGTACCGGTGATCATCCGCATGGTGGTCGACTTCCCGGCGCCGTTGGGGCCCAGGAACCCGACGACCTCTCCTCTCTGGACCTCGAAGCTGAGGTTGTCGACGGCGAGGACGTCGCCGTACCACTTCGAGACACGTTCGACGCTGATCATCGCTCTCCCGCGAACGAAAAAACCACGCCGGGCCGTCGCTCGACGCGGCGCTGGCGCGAAGGGTCGTCATCGCGCGCTCGGTCGGTCGAGTGAGGGCTGTTCAGGATACGCGACCACGATTCTAAGGACGGGCCGGTCGACTGTCCACCGGATCTGCGGCGCCACGGACCGGCCGGCTCGCGACTGGCGTCGAGCCCGCCCTCCGTTCCGATCCGCGCTCCTCCAAGCCACTTGCCGCGGATCGTCACGGTCGGAAGACCCTCGAGACGCACCCGGCGCCGTACCTCCTCGTCGATCAGAGGGAGTTAGGCGGGCTGCCCGGGCAACCGCGACGTCACTTCTTCGCCTTGCGCTTCCTCGGCTTGCGACCCTGATTCGGGTGCTCCAGGTGCTTCCACGTCTCACCGCGGCGCAGCATGTAGATCGTGCTGGGGGAGACGCCGAGCTTGCGCGCCCACTCCGCACCGGACTGCTTCCATCGGTCGGCCTTCTCGTCCCAGTCGTCGAGGACCTTCGCCGCCTGGGCCGCCGAGAGTTCCGAGTGCGGCGAGTTCTCGCCACGGAGCCAGACGTTGGAACCGTACCAGCGGTCGACTCGCTGAATCGGCCCGCCCAGCTTGCGGCCGGTGTGGCCGAGGCAGTAGTGCCGGACCTGATCGACCGAGAAGTCCGGATAGATGCGCGAGATTTCCGCATAGAGGTAGCCGTCTTCGGCGAGTTCACGCCACTTCACGATCAACCTCTCGTCCGGCTTGGGCATGCCACCTGCTCTCCTTGGGGTCAGAAACTTACCACGCCAATATTAAAAGGTTACCGCACCAATCCTAAGAGGAATGGGTCGACCCACACAGGGGTGCAGGAATAGAACAGATGGAGGGGGTTTGACGCTGGTTTGATACTAGCGGGCACCCGAAATCCGGTGGGCGAACCGCTGCCGGAACTTGGCCACCTTGGGGGCGATCACGCTGGCGCAGTAGGGCTGACCCCCGTTGCGTCGGAAGTAGGCGTCGTGGTAGTCCTCGGCCGGCCAGAAAGTGTCGAGCCGGACGACCTCGGTGACGATCGGGTCGTCCCAGGGCCCGTCCGCGTCGACCGCCGACAACACCTCCCGCGCGATGTCCGCCTGCTCCTCGGAGTGCGCGAAGATCGCCGAACGATACTGCGTGCCGACGTCGCCTCCCTGGCGGTTCAGCGTGGTCGGGTCGTGGATCCCGAAGAAGATCTCCAGCAGTTCCGCGTACGAGATCACGGCCGGATCGAATTCGATCTGCACGACTTCCGCGTGGCCGGTCTCGCCCGTACACACGTGCTTGTACGTGGGATTCGACACGTGGCCCCCGGCGTAGCCGGACTTCACGCCGGTCACACCGTCCACCATCTCGTAGACCGCTTCCAGGCACCAGAAGCAGCCACCGCCGAGCGTCGCCTGTTGGAGGGTCGCCATCGAGTGTCACCTTCGGTTGCAGTTCACATGGGATGGTTGGAAATCATGAACCCCGCTCGGCCCCGGCCGGGTCCATCGAGACCCGCAGTGCGGCGAGCGCCGAGGCCATGACGCCGAGCGCCGCGGAGACGTCCTCGTTCGCGACGTCGCGGTGCAGCACCGCACGCACGCCATGCGCGCCGTTGGGCAGCATGTGGACCCCACGTTCGTGGCAGGAAGTCGCGAACGCCCCGGCGTCGACGTCGACTTCAAAGCGGACGATGTTCGACTGCACCCGGGCGAGATCGAGACGCACGCCCGGAACGGCCGCGAGCCCCTCGGCCAGGCGGCGGGCGTTGACGACGTCCCGGCGCAGCTCCGCCCGATGGTGCTCGAGCGCGTGCAGCGCAGCAGCAGCGACCACGCCCGCCTGCCGCATGCCCCCGCCGAACTGCTGCCGGAAGCGGCGCGCCCGCGCGATGGTGGCACGCGACCCGGCCAGCGCCGACCCGACCGGCGCCCCGAGCCCCTTGCTGAAGCACACGTTGACCGTGTCGAACGCCTCGGCGTACTGGCGCTCCGGCACACCCGATGCGGCGCTCGCATGCCAGAGACGGGCACCGTCGAGGTGCACGGAAAGCCCGTGCGCGCGCCCGACCGCGCACACGTCTCGGAGGCGGTCCAGCGGCCACACCGTACCGCCGCCCGCGTTGTGCGTGTTCTCCAGGCACAGGAGCGTGGGCGGCGACGGGAGCGTCGGAGGGTTGAACGGGTGCGAGCGCCCGAGCGCCTCGACCACGGCGTCGGGTCCGAACGTACCGTCTGCGCCGGAGAGAGGCCGCATGGAGACGCCCCCGATGGCAGCGCCGGCTCCGCCCTCGTTCAGTACGATGTGCGCGGCTCCGGACAGGAGTGCCAGGTCGCCCGGCTCGGTGAGCGTGCGGATGGCGATCTGATTGGACATGCTGCCGGTGGGCACGAAGACGGCTTCCTCCTTGCCCAGAAGCTCGGCCGTGCGCGCCTCGAGCTCCTTCACCGTCGGGTCGTCACCGTAGACGTCGTCGCCGACTTCGGCGCGGGCCATGGCCTCGCGCATCGCGGGCGTGGGGCGGGTGACGGTGTCACTTCGAAGATCGATCATCGCGGGCCTCGTGGGCGGGCATCGTTGTGGCCCGGCGGCGTTCCGGGTGCATGCGGCCTGGCTAGAGTCCGCCTGCGCTCTTCCGCTCGCAAGGCCACCGTCCCCGCGGCCACACGGGACGCCGCGCCCTTGACGCAGCCCCGGGCGCGCGGAAGATGGAGAGGAACCCACGCTCACCATCGGAGTTCGCCGTGCCCGGCCGCACCGTTCGTCCCCTCGTCCTCCTCGCCCTCACGCTCGCCTTGGGCTGCAGCGGTGGCGCCGACACCGCAGAAACCGGCGACCCCAGGCTCCGAGACCCGCTCCTGCGCCCGGAGCGCTTCACGGAGACGGCCCCCGAGCGTTTCCGCGTCCGGCTCGAGACATCCGCCGGGGACGTCGTGATCGACGTGCGCCGAGCCTGGGCGCCGCTCGGCGCGGACCGCTTCTACAACCTCGTGAAGGGTGGCTTCTACGACGATACGCGGGTCTACCGGGTGGTGGCGGGCTTCATGGCCCAGTTCGGCCTGAACGACAACCCGTATGTGAATCAGGTGTGGAAGTCGGAATACCTGGTCGACGACCCGGTGGTCGAGACGAACGCGCGCGGCCGCGTCGCGTTCGCGAAGGGCGGCGTGCACACGCGCACGACGGAGGTGTTCATCAGCTTCAAGGACAACGCCGCGCTGGACGCCAACGGCTTCGCGCCCTTCGGGCAGGTCATCGAGGGGATGGACGCGGTGGACGCGTTCCACGCCGCCTACGGCGACGGCCCGCCCCGGGGGGACGGGCCGTACCAGGCGATGGCATCGGCGCGCGGCAACGAATACCTCGACGCGGACTTCCCGGAGCTGACAAAGATCGTGCGGGCGACGATCGAACCGGAAAGCTAGGCCGGAACCCTAGGCCGGCCCCCCGCCTCCGGCGGCCACACCGCTCGTCGGCCGCGGGCGCTGCATCAGCGCGTTGAAGAAGAGCTTGAAGGTGCCGTGCGTCTGCGCCCGGTGCTGGGCCCGGAAGCCCAGCATGAGCACGGTGCCCTCGCCCCTGTCCACGGCGACGACGGCCGCCCTGTTCGCGATGGTCTCCTCACCGAGGAGCCAGCCGCTCCGCAGGATGTCGCGCTCGGGATACGTCGCGAGGCGACGGACGTCGGCGCTGCGGGCACCGGCCACCGTCTCGTAGACCTGGCCGCCGGCCAGATACGTGGCGAGCGCGTCGCGGGGCATGCCCCACGCGAAAGGGTCCGTCGTGTCGACCCGCATGTGCAGTGTCGAACCCGGAGACCAGAAGTCGTTCCCCCACACCCCCTCGACGGCGTTCTCGACGGGAAGGTCGAAGTCCGCGAGCGGAAGATCCCCGGCCTGTGCGAACGTCACGAGCGTTCCCCCGTTCTCAACGAATTCCCGCAGGGCAGCGACGCCCTCGTCGCCGAATCCCGACCGGTACGGCGGGGGCGTAGAGCTCACGTCGTTCGGCCCGTCGACCATCATCTGCCGCGAATCGGCCGGCAGGACGATGACGTCCCAGCGTTCGCGCAGCGCTCCGCGCAGGATCTCCGCGTCCATGATCGAAGCGTACTCGAACGAGAAGTCCTCGAGCAGCCAGCGCGTCCACCCCTCGTCCATGTTCCCACCGTGGTAGCGCTGGTACATGCCCACGCGCTGACGGGTGAGGGCGAAGGTCGAGGCGGACGCGTCGGCGCCGAGCGGCGCGAAGTCCACGCCGGTCTCCTCGGCGATCCGCCGCACCACCGCCGGGTCCGCGTCGGCGGCCACGACGAAGTCCCCCTGCCTCACTCCCGATCCGTCCCTCCAGGCGCGGCGTACGGACACGCCGGCCGCGAAGAGCAGGTTCACGGCTTCGAACGAGTCGTTGAGACGCCCGTCGAGCACGTATCCGCTCGCCCCGGCCGTCACCGTGCCGCTCGGGTCGATCATGCCGGTGACGCGAGTGAGCGACGCCGTGATCGGTGATGCCACCGGGTCGACCCGCACGCCCATGAACTCGGCGAGGTTGTCCGTGGACATGTCGTACGGGCGAATCGGGTCGCCTTGGCGGTCACGCGTGTACGAGTTGTCCGGATAGTACGTCTGCCCGAGCAGCCAGCGGATGACGCCTCGCTTCGGCTGCGCCATGGACACGACGTAGCTGCCGCTCCCGTAGGCCCGACCCTCGTGCACGAAGTCACGGGTCGCGCGCTCGACGGTGATGCCCTGCAGGAGCAGCTTGTTCACCATCTTCTGCATGGTGAGGGGGTCGTGCTGATCGACGGAGATCACGAACGCCTTCACATCGCCTTCCGCACCCCGCTGCGTCTGTCGCGTCGCCTTGTTGTACGCGTTTCGCAGCACGGTCTGCCGATTCTTGGCGGCGAGCTCGAGCGGCGAGAACGTCGCCACGACCTGCCGCTCGACGATGTCGCGCACGCGCCACCAGCCACCCTGCCACGGACTCGGAAACGTCGTCTGCTCCTCGTACTCGGGGAGCTGGCGCGATCCCTCGAGTTGATCGGGGTGGACGTAGAGCGGGGTAGCGAGCCGCGCGCTCGCCGACTCCGTCAGCATGCCGGCGATGTTGTGGAACGGCGTGATCCAGTGGAAGCCGAAGTGGCCCCATCCGGAGTAGATCGCCGCGCCGATGGCACCGGGCAGGTCGTGCTCGTCCATCTTGTAGGCCATCTGCGCGCCGTACCACGCCATCTCCCGCCAGACCAGGGGATCCCCGCCGGGTCGGATGGGCTCGGCGTAGGGAGGCAGGTAGATGCGCGCGGTGTACGCACCCATCTGGTGGTGGTCGATGAAGGCCTGCGGGGTCCACGCCCGGAAGAGCAACTCGGCCACGTACTGCGACTCCACCGTGTTCTGCATGAACGCGTCGCGGTTGTTGTCGTGGCCGACGTAGTGGTGGTAGAGCTCCGGCGGGCCGCTGCCCTCGTACTCCGTTCCGACCCATTGGTCGTACCAGTCGGTCACGATGTTCGTCCCGTCGGGGTTCATGCCCGGGACGATGATCGACACGGTTTCGTCGAGGATCTGCGTCATCTCTTCATCGGTCCGCGTCGCGAAGAGCCACGCGACCTCCGCCGCGGTCTGGCTCGCCGCGACCTCCGTCGAGTGCAGCCCGTACGCCTGGAGGAAGACCACCTTGCCGTCCCGGACCGCGGCCTCGATCACCTGCTCGTCGTGCCCCCGGGGATCGGACAGCACGTGGTTCATCCGCTGGATCTCGTCGAGGTTCGCCAGGTTCTCGGGCGAGGAGATCCAGAGGACCAGGAATGGATTGCCGAGCGTGGTGGGTCCCACCTCCTGCACGACGATCCGGTCGCTCGCTTCCCCCAGCATCTGGTAGTACTCGACGAGACGGTCCCAGCGCACGAGCTGGCGGTCCGCGCCCATGGCGTGCCCGAAATACTCCTCGGGCGACGGGATCGACTGGCCGGCGGCGGGCCGGGCCGCACCAAGCGTCAGCAGGGCGGCGAGCGCAAGGGATACGGCTCCCGAAGGCGCGGGGCGATGCGATCTCATGGAAACTCCTCGACAGAGCGTGGCGACGTCGTTCGAACAGCGTAGAGGCGCCCGCCGACACCCACAAGCCAGGCCGTCAATCGAGTCGGACCCCGGGACCGAAGTACGCCACGAGCACGACCATCGAGACCACGGCGAGAACGATCACCGGGATCGACCGCTCGAGCCGCAGAGGCGCACCCGGCACCGGCGCGCCGGCCACGGCCCGGGCGGCGAGCAGGATCGGCCACGTGCTCCCGAAGGTCGCCGCGGCGGCGATCGGGACCGCGTGGACGGGCCCTGCCGGGTCGCGCACCGCCGCGAGTACGGCGACGAGCCCGCCCGCGGCCCATGCCCATCGCGTGATCGAGCGCGCGCGCGCCGCGCGCGCGTCCGCCGCCCCGTTGCCGACCAGCCTCGCGAGGGTCTGCACCGTCCCCTTCCACAGCTGGGCCGCGACGAAGAGGCCCGTGACGGCCGCACTCGCCCGCATCGGACCCAACTGCCGGAAGCGATCCAGCACGGGCATCCAGTCGCCCGCGCCGAGCACGGGGCTCACCGTCAGGTATGCCGTGGGGATCCACGCGTTCGTCACGAAAAGAATCCATCCGACGGCGGTCCCGGTCGTGGGCGCCCGCACGCCCCGGCGAAACACCAGCCAGCCGGCGAGCGCCAGGATGCCGTGGGCCAGCGAGCCACTCGCACCGAGGGCGAGGACGCCCGCGTTGCGGAGCCCGGACCAGTACCCCTCGAAGCCGGTGCTGGTGACGAGCGTCGGACGGCCACCGGCCATCGCGCCCACGACCACGTGCGCCGCCTGATGCGCCATCGTGCCGAGGGCGATCGCCAGAACCGCGGCCGCGGCCACCGTGGGCAGGTCGACGCGGTCGACCTCCGCCGGGGTACTCAGCGACGCTTCGCTCTCGAGCGCGTCGACGCGCTCACGGTATGCACGCGGCGCACTCAGGCGCCTCGGGAAAGACGAAGAGGCGCTCGAAGACGATGGGTTCGCCACACTCCACGCAGGTTCCGTACGCGCCCCGGTCGATCCGGGACAGTGCCCCGTGGATCTGCGAGAGCCGCGCGACTTCCCGGTCCTGGAGTTCCCTGGAAAGGCTCTGGTTCTGGATGGAATCCATGCGAGACAGTCTGCCGACGGCCGTCTGGTCGAGCTCGACCGGGCGCACCGCCTCCTCCGTGAACTTCATGCTTCTCTGGAGCCGGGCGAGCTGACGCTCGAGCTCGGCCCTGAGGTCGCCGAGCTGGTCGGCGGTCAGATGCCCGTTCATTCCGGCCAATCTCCGCCCTCGACGCTCCGCCGCAACTCCGCAATCTCCTCGGGGCCGATGCGACAGCACCCTCCGACCACTCTCGCCCCCGCCGTCCACGCGTCGCGCAGCCCGTCGAGCCACGGCCAGGTCTCGTCGGACGGGCCATCCTGCCTCCAGCTTCGCGCGACCGCGTCCCAGCGCTCGCCCGAGTTCGGGTAGGCGACCAGGGGGAGATCAGTCACGGCCGACGCCCGCTCGATCAGGCCACCGAGGTGACGGGGCGAGGTGCAGTTGACGCCCACGGCCACGACCGCGCCATGCCCCGAGCACGCCCGCACCACGTCGTCGATCCGGGTCCCATCCCAGAGCGACTCGCGGTCGCGGCAGCTGAAGCTCATCCATGCCCGCACGCCCGGCAGGTCGTCCAGGATCCGGAGCAGCACCTCGGCTTCGGCTGCGCTCGGCAGCGTTTCACACGCGAGGAGATCGGCGCCGCTGCCGGCGAGAATCTCGATCCGGTCGCGATGGAAGTCACGAAGCCGGGCGGCTCCGACGCCGTACCGCCCGTCATACTCCGACCCATCGGCGAGAAACGCGCCGTAGGGTCCTACACTCGCCGCCACGAGCGGGACGCCGGTCACCCCCGCCGGGACCTTCGCCGCGCCGAGGACGCGCGCCCGAGCCTCGACGGCCAGCCGGGTCGAGAGTTCCAGGATGGCGCCGGCCTCCCGGACGTTCAGCCCCATGCGCGCGAGCCCCGGAAAGCTCGCCTGGTACGACGACGTGATGACGCAGTCGGCGCCTGCTCGGAGGTAGGCCTCGTGCACGGCGCAAATCTCCTCGGGCTCGTCGAGCAGCAGGCGTGCCGACCAGAGATCTCCGGAAAGGTCGTGGCCGCGTCGTTCGAGCGCGGTCGAAAGCCCTCCGTCGAGCAGAACCCGGCCCCGTTCGGCGAGGAACGGCGCGAAGGGGCCGCCTCGCATCCGGGATTCGGACGTCTCGGAAACTCCGTTCATGGCCTCGACCCTCCGCGAACGCTGTGCCCGGTTCCTCCGTGGCAGCATCCGCCCCGGAACGAATCACAAAAAAGCGAACGGGCCGCTCCCCTCGAAAGGGAGCGGCCCGTGGTCCTGACCATACGGTCGGGTGTTACGAAACCGTAACGACGTTCTCCGCCGCAGGGCCCTTGGCGCCCTGAACGATGTCGAACTCCACCGTCGCGCCTTCAGCCAGGGTCCGGAACCCGTCCGACTGAATGGCGCTGTGATGCACGAAGCAGTCCTTGCTGCCATCCTCCGGCGTAATGAAGCCGAAGCCCTTCTGATCGTTGAACCACTTCACGGTGCCTCTGGTACGCATCACGCGTGCTCCTTGGTGTTGCGATCGTTGGAGTTCGGGTGACCCGTACTTTACCGACCACATTGTTCAGCGCGGCAAACCCCGCGCGGGTTGCGTGGCCCACCCGGGCTCACGCGCCAAGACCGTGACCTCATGACCACGGATGAGGAAACGGTCGCAGTCAAAAGAGCCGTAGTCAACTTGAAACTGGCACGTTGAAAACATCGTTCGGCCGACCGTCAGCCGTCGTCCCGCAAGCGTCGTACGCTCACGATGGAATCGAGCTCCGGATAGACCCGATCGAGGAAGGCGTTGCCGACCGTCGCTATGGAGTCTTCCCACTCCATGGTCTCCTCACCATACCCGCCGTGGAGCGAGTCGACGACGTCCATTCCCGTCACCACGCGTCCTACCGGAGGAAAGCCGAGCACGCCTTGCCACTCGAGCTCGTCGAGTGGCGTGTTGTCCACGCGATTGATGAAGAGGATGGCGCCCCGACTGCCCGGCCCGCCGCGCGCGAAGCTCACGGAGCCCCGCACGTTACTCGCACGGGAGGGCTCATCGGGTAATCCGTCCCCGATCCATGTTGCGTCCAGCTCGGGCTGCCCGCTGTACCCGAACTGCGCGTAGCTGTCATTGACCCGGTAGAAGCGCGCCCCCTGCCAGAAGCCGATGTCGACCAACTCGCGCACGCGCTCGACGGCGACGGGAGACCACTCGGGCACGAACTCCACCTCGAACGTGCCGGCACTCGTAACGAACTCCACGCGGAACGCTTCGGGCACGATCTCCGGCTCCGTTTCCCCGACGGTCCCGTTTTCCTCACTGCCGCCGCAGGCGGCGAGCCACGCGGCCACAAGCCCGATGACCTGGATCCGGCGCTTCAATGCTCGACCTCCTCGGGTCGTAGGGGGGCATCGCCTTTCGATGAATCCAGCCACGAAGTTTCCGCACCCACATTGATGGCCAGGTGCTCCCCACCTCCGCCGGGCGCGGCCCCGTGCCAGTGCTCCTCCCGGGCGTCGATGACCACCACGTCGCCTGGCTCGAGCGCGAGCGCGGTCCCCTCGCGGTCGACGACCACGCACCGCCCCGACAGTCCGAAGAGGATCTGGGCGGCGTCGTGCGCGTGCCAGTTCGTGCGCGCGCCGGGCTCGAACGTGACCCGATAGAGTCGGACATCCTCTCCGTCATCGCGCCCGAGCAGCCGCTGCATATGCGCAGGCATGACGAAGTTGTCCGCGTCGGCGGGCTCGTGGCTTCGTGTTCGCTGGTCGATGCGCCTCATCGTCCTTTGAGCTCCACCAGCTGGTCGGGGTCGATGCGGTACACGATGTACGTGATGGGCTCGGTGATCTCGGAGAAGCCATGGGCGATACCAGCCGGAATGAAGACGACGTCGCCGGGTCCGAGCGGCTGGGACGCACCGTCTCGAATCGTGCCTACGGCGCTCGGCCCGGTGAGCGTGCGCACCACCGCGCCGTCCGGATCCAGATCGGTCGGATCCACGAGCGCGGGAGACGTGATCAGGACGCCCGCCCCCTGCACCACGCGGTAGATCTCGGCCTGACGGTGATGCTGGATCGCCGACAGCGTCGACGTCACCGGTCGCTGCACCACCCCGACGCCGAGGTTGATTCCGCCCGCGTCGATCATGCGGATCTGCTCATCGCTCACCTGACCATCCGGCGCCGCATCGATGACGGCCGCAAGCTCCGCGGCGGACACGTGCGCCGCCGCCACCTGACCCAACGCGCTGCTCCCGGGCAGCGTGAGCGCGGCCGCGCACGCGGCGACACGCCACGCTCTCATGGACGCCGGCCCCCCGCGATCGCCGCCCGGATCGCGCGGGCGGTGATCTCCGCCCGGTACTGGACGAGTCGCCTTCCGTTCTCGACCGTCCGCTCCAGAGGCGCGAGGTCGACGCCATTGATGCTGAACAGGCCCACCTCCATCCGCTGGCGCGCCCGGATGCGCTCCGGATCGGTCGTGGCGATGATCGACGAGTAGTGGTAGTCGTCGTGGTACTCGTTGCGCGTCGCCACGCAGTTGTCGGGCTGCTGAAAGACGCCGAGCTCCGCCTTGAGGAAGTCGCAGCTGTACATGTCCTCGGTGTAGTACGCCCCCACGTGGTGGACCCGCGCCGGCCCGTCGGACCACTCCGCGTTGAGACGGTCGGCGACGTTCTGCATGCCGCGCGTGTTGCCTCCGCTGTCTCCGATGAGGACGATGTCGGTGAAGCCGTGGGCCGCCAGCGAGGCGACGATGTCGGTCAGCAGCGCCTCGAACGTCTCCTGCCGGACGCTGATGGTGGCGTGGTAGCGCATGTGGCCGGAAGGCGGGTCGATGTCTCCCTCGGGCACGAACTTCACGATCGGCGCGACCAGCGCGTCACCCAGTTCTTCCGCGATGGCCACGGTCGTCGCGCTGAGCACGAAGTTGTGCTTCCCCGAAGCGACGTAGGGGCCGTTCTGCTCGACGCCGCCGGTTCCCACGATGACGGTGGTCATGCCGTCGGCGAGGGCGTCCCGGACCTCCATCCACGTCATCTCCTCGATGAGAAGCGTGCTGGTCCCGGCGATGGGCCGTGGGGCATCCAGGTTCTGGGCCTGGAGGGGACAGGCCAGCGCGACGAACGCTGCGAAGGCCGAGGCAGGAGAACGCAGACGCATGACGAAGCCTCCGAGAGGGGTCAATCGGACCGGCAGACTGCCGCCCCCCGGCGGCATCGGCAAGTGGTCCCGCGGACAGCAAGCGAAGAGCGCGGAGTGTCTCTAGCTTGTCCCGCCGCCGTGCAGGGATCCCGAGTGCCTTGAAAGGAGTGTCGACGTGACGGACCGTCTGGCCCGAGCCCTGAACATGCAGCCCGGAGAGATGCCGCTGGCCATGCTGGCGGTCGTGTTCCACTTCTGTGTCCTGTGCGGCTACTTCTTCCTGCGCCCGGTGCGGGACGCCATGGGCGTCTCCGGGGGGATGGACGACCTGCGCTGGCTCTTCATCGTGACGTCGTTCGTCTCGCTGGGACTCGTGCTCGCCTTCAGCGGGGTGGTCGCGCGGACGAACCGGGCCCGCTTCATCCCGCTGGCCTACCTGTTCGTAATCGCGTGCCTTGTGGCATTCGCCGGTCTGCTCGTCTGGGACGCGCTCGCGGGGGGCGGCCTGATCGGCTCCGACGCGGAGACTGCCCTGTCGCGGGGCGTCGGCTACACGTTCTACGTCTGGCTCAGTGCCATCAACCTGTTCACCACGAGCGTCTTCTGGGCGTTCATGGTCGACGTGTTCGACGTGGATCAGGGCAAACGCATGTTCGCGTTCATCGGCATCGGCGGCACGCTCGGCGCGCTCGCCGGCGGCGCGGCGACCACGGCCATCAGCAGCCTGACCTCGTCGGTCTTCCTCCCGGCTGGCCTCATGATGCTGGGCGCCGCGTTCTTCGCCGTGGGCATCGCCTCCATGCTGGTGCTCGACCGCAAGGCGAGTGCCTCCGGGCACTCGCGGCTCAGGTCGAGCGCACCGTCCCCGGACGCGACGGCGGGAGGCGGGGAAGCCCCGATCGGCGGGACCTTCTGGGACGGAATGCGGGCCGTGGCCACGTCGCCGTACCTCCTGGGGATCGGCCTCTGGATCGTCCTCATGGCCATCGCCAACACGATGATCTACTTCACGCAGGCCAACATCGTCCTGAACGAGGCGGACTCGTTCAGCCAGCGGGTCGCCGGCTTCGCGTTCTTCGACGCACTGGCCCAGTTCGTGACCCTGCTCACGCAGACGTTCGTCACGACGCATCTCATTCGGCGACTGGGCGTCGGATGGACCCTGGCCCTGCTGCCGCTGGTGACGATGGCGGGCTTCGCCGTCCTGTCCGTGTGGACGCTCTACGGGGTCATGGCCGTCTTCCAGGCGCTCCACCGCGCGACTCGTTACGCCGTCTCGCGGCCCGCGCGCGAGACCCTGTTCAGCGTCGTCCCCGCCGCCGACAAATACAAGGCCAAGCCTGTCGTGGACGTCTTCCTCTACCGCGGCGGCGACGTCGCGGGCGTCGGCGTGGACGGGCTCTTCGCGGCACTCGGCTTCACCCTTCCGATGGTGGCGATGGCGACCGCACCGATCGCGGGCGCGTGGGCGCTCCTATCGGTAAGACTGGGGCTGGCTCAGAAGCGCCTTATCGAAACCGGACCGGACGGCCCGCCGGCGGCCTGATCCCGAGGGGGTGCCGAGGAACACCGTCCCCGCACCGGGCCGTGGGTGGGCCCGGGGCCTCGCCGTGCGTTCAGCCCTGAGCCGCGTGCCAGGCGTCGAGCACTTCGCGTTCCCGAGCCCGGCTCATCCCGAAGCGCCGGTTCGCGCGCTCCTCGGCCGGTCGGGTCCGGTCCCACTCGAGCAGGTCCCGGCTCGTTTCGGCGATGGATCGGAAGGTGAGCCCTGCGGCCACCGCGTCACGCACGTCCACGAACATGAGTGGATCGCCCGGGATCCACGCGGGGAGATCACTCCACGGAGCGACGCCCCTGGCCTCGAGGAACGACTCGGGCACCCAGGTGAGTTCGTGGGGCGTATCGACGGCGGAGCCGATGCGCTCCAGCATGGACCCCATCGACATACGCTCGGCGGGACCCGTGGCGTTGAAGTCACCCGTGGTGCCACGCTCCGCCAGGCGCACGATCCACTCGGTCAGGTCCCGCTGGTCGATGACCTGGTTCGCGTGGTCCGGATTGCCCGGCGCGAGCACTTCTCCGCCGTCGTCCAGTCGCACCGGCCAGTAGGTGAAACGATCCGTGGTGTCACCCGGCCCGACGATGAGTCCCGGTCGCACGATCGTGGCCCGACCGGGGAAGGCCGAGTGCACGATGTTCTCGCTGAGCGTCTTCATGAGCCCGTACGGCGCGTCGTCTCCGTCGCGCCATCCTTGCGGCGGATCGATGCGGGGATGGTCCTCGTCGACGAGGGGTTCCGTCATGATCCGATCCGCGTACGCCCAGCCGAAGCCCTCGAGGGCGTACGCCGATATGGAGGAGACGAAGACGTACTGGTCGGCCGCGTCGGCCAGCAGAGCCGCGCTCTTCTGCACCCAGCGGTAGTCCTGGGCGTTGTTGTCCAGCACGACGTCCCACCTGCGCCCTTCGAGCGCGGAGTGGTCGTCGTTGCGGTCCCCCACGAGCTGCTCGACGCCGTCGGGGATGTCGGTGTCGCGGCGCCCTCGTGTGAAGATCGAAACCTGGTGCCCGCGCTCCATCGCGTAGCGGACCATGTGCGGCCCGATGAAGCCGGTTCCGCCGAGAATCAGGAGCCGCTTCGGGGTCGGAGCGACCGCGTCGGAGTGGTCGGCCGCGCCGTCCTGCCGGTCCACGCACCCGGCCGCGCCGAGGTAGGCCCCGGCGCCCAGGACGCCCGCCGTCC
>Ga0222714_10002407_pt1 | contig 19802 bp, 18 predicted proteins | sample C33_3DmetaG_FD_165048 | JGI IMG/M metagenome (GOLD analysis project Ga0222714, IMG submission 165048) | Estuarine water microbial communities from San Francisco Bay, California, United States - C33_3D | ecosystem: Environmental > Aquatic > Marine > Unclassified | place: USA: California...
CTGATATCGAAAGTGAATTTGCTGGCAAAGGTTATGGCGACTTTAAGTCTGCTGTAGCTGAGGTGGTTACCTCATACTTTGCCCCAGTTAAAAAGCGCACCGAGGAGCTCTTATCCGATGAAGCTCATCTATTAAAGATCTTGGAACAGGGAAGGCAGAAGGCTAGAGCTGTTGCTGCAGAAACTTTAGCTAATACCTACTCAGCTCTAGGGTTGGTGCCAAGCTCTTTTAAGGGAAAGTAAGTCATGAAATCTAGAGCGCTGCTTATAGCGCTTACTATTTCATTGTTTTCTCCCTTCACGCCAGCAATGGCTGCAGAACCAAAAGTTGCTATCGCTTATGACATTGGATTTCTAGGAGATAACTCCTTTAATGACGCAGTTCATGTTGCATTTAAAGCTGCAAAGAAAAAGTATGGATTAGTTGAGCCATTTGTCCGTGAAGTTCCAACCAATGGAACAGCAGTAGATCGCCTCACACGTCTGCGCTTTTTAGCAAAGAGCGGGTACACCTTGGTAATTGCAGTTGGTGCGGGATATCGTGAAACCATTAGAAGAGTTTCTATGGAATATACCGAGACTCAGTTTGCTCTCATTAATGATAAAGAGCTAGGTCAATTAAATATTTCAAATGTTTTCTTTAGAGAAGATCAAGGTGCCTATCTAGCCGGTGTACTCGCTGCCCTTAAATCAAAGAAAAAATCTGTGGCATTTATCGGTAGCGAGCCGGAATTGCTAGATAGTTTCCGCAGTGGCGTCAGAGTGGTTTCAAAGAAAGTAAGCGTAATAAACATCTCCTATCCCGATGAGATTTCCGAAGTAAGCTCCCGTTTACAAGCTGTAGACATTGCCTATTCAACATGGGATGGGGATGCCTCAATTCTCTCCCTTATCCTTGAGAAGTACAGAGGCAAAGTTCGAGTAATTGTGGAGACCCCAGATCAATACTTTGCAGCTCTGCCCAATCTTGCTCCAATCATTTTGGCCTCTATTAATAAGAGCCTTACTAAACCAATTGATCAATTGGTGAAGGCCGCATTGGCAGATGCTGCAATCATTGATGTTCTAGATGAGAAAGCAGGAATCTATGGTCGTGAATTCAATGTAAAAAACGGGGGTATCACTGTGAATTTTAATAAAAAGATGGATACCTCCACCTTAAATCGATTGAAAATTGAGATAGCTAAGTGGAGCAAATCGCCTTAATTTAGTGATGCAAGTAGTTTTTCGGCCTCGAATTTAGAGGGATATGAAGATTGAGTTCCCTTTCGGGTGACACTATCTGAGGCGCAAATACACCCTAAGGAAACTGAATTTTTGACATCAAATCCTGAGGCTAGAGCAAAAGCAAATGCACCGACAAAGGCATCCCCTGCCCCTGTGGTATCTATTGCTTTGACTATGGGCGCACTCACTCTGTTAATTGATCCATCAGAGTTTTCAAATGCTGCACCTTTCTCGCCAAGAGTGACAATAAATTTTGAACCAACTTCCTTGGCAACCCTATGAATCTCGTCATCGCTAGTTGGGTAGTTTCCTTTACTGTTTAGCCCAGCAAACTCACTCTCATTAGGAATAATCCAGTCACTTGCTTCAATTAGCTCTTTAGATAATGGAGCAAATGGCGCAGGATTAAGCACGGTAGCGATTCCAAGTCTGCGGGCAAACCGAAATGCTGCAGCCGTTACCTCCTGCGGAATCTCAAGCTGACCGATCAATATAGAAAACTCACCTATGGATTTCAATGCCTCTTCAACTTGGTCTGGTCTCATCTCATTATTTGCCCCAGGAACACAGATAATTCGGTTAGTTCCATCAGGTTCAACCCAAATTGGGGCCACCCCACTTGCCATTGAAACTTGAGAGATATAAGTGGTATCTACCCCTTGTTCTTTGAAGTTTTTTATAGTGCTTTCACCAAAGACATCATTGCCTACGGTGTTTATCATGTGCACTTTAGCCCCCAAACGAGCTGCCATAACTGCTTGATTTGCGCCTTTTCCGCCAAATCCAAGAGAAAACGAGTCTCCAATCACTGTTTCACCGGAATTGGGGATTTTCTGAGAGTAGGTGATCATGTCAATCATGGTGCTTCCCACAACGACAATGGTCGGAATTTTTTTCAGGCCCATGAAACACCCTTTCGCCAGGAGATTGAGGTTCTAGACGGGACCATACTGGAAGCGGTAAGTTATCTGCAATCGTTTCTAGTTGGGAGAGCCCTGATATGTCGAAGGCGACAATTTCAGATGTAGCGCGAAAAGTGGGCGTCTCAGAATCTACCGTCTCTCGCTTTATCAGCGGGTATAAAGTAAGGAACGCCAAGAGAATTTCAAGGGCGATCAAAGATTTGGACTATAGACCCAATATAGTTGCAAGAAATCTAAAGACAGGTCGGACAGGATTAATCGCAGTAGTAGTTCCGGATATAACAAACCCGTTCTTTGCATCACTCGTAAGAGGTGCAGAGATTGCTGCTGGAGATGAATACATGATTCAGTTGATTAACACAGGTGATGATTTAGAAAGAGAGAATTGGGCTCTCAAGCGGATGATTGGCAGGGTCGATGGAGTGATTTATGTTCCACTTCAAGAAAGTTCTGAAGCTATCTCTGAAAAAGTTCTCGGATCACTTCCGCTTGTATTTGTTGATCGGGTGTTGACTAAGAGCAACGCCTTTGATTCTGTTCTTGCAGACAATTGCCAAGGTGGATTTCTAGCTGCTTCACGCTTAATCGAGCTTGGCCACAAATCAATTGCAATTATTTCAGGGCCTCAAAGTTCCACGCCAGGGCGAGAACGAGCGATTGGCTTTAATAAAGCTTTAATGGAGAAAGGCATCGTCCAGAATTCTCAATATTTCAGGGAATCAGACTTCACCTCTCTGGGAGGCTATCAAGCAATGTCTGGCCTTCTATCTCTCAAGGCTCGCCCAACAGCGGTATTTATAGCTAATAATCTGATGACTATTGGGGCGCTTAAGGCCTTGAAAGAGCATAGAATTTCAGTTCCAGAGGATATGGCGGTCATCGGATTTGATGACCATGAAATATCAGATTTGATTGATCCACCACTAACGGTCATCTCCAGAGATGCCCATCTTCAAGGAGCACTTGCTATGGCAACGCTTCTGGAGCGTATTAGAGGAATCAATCAATTTCCCCCGAAGCAAATCAAGGTAGATGTGAACCTTGTTGTTCGTAAATCCTGTGGCTCGACATGTCATCACAGGAGTAACGAAGAGGCAAAGTTTGAAGATACTTTGAGTGCTTTGACCCTTACTTAAACCCAAATACTAAGGAGACTACTAAATGCAGAAAAAAACTCTCCGCAAGCTTGGCGCCGCACTTCTTTCTAGTGCCGTCGCGCTTTCGGGAATCGTCGCATCAGCCCCAGCGCAAGCCGCACCAAAGGGTAAGAAGACCATTGGTATTGCTTATAGCTTGGGTGGACGCGATGTTCCGGGCTTTAACCAACTTGCCTACATTGGCGTAAAGCCATTGCTACGTAAGAATAAATCCCTAAAACTAATCGAATCACAGGACAGCCCAACTGCAACGGATGATCAGCGTGCTGAGCGTCTTCGCCTTATGGCAAAGCGCGGTGCAAATCCAATCGTTGTAGTCGGATTTACATACGCTGCTGCACTTACAAAAGTTGCAAAGGAATTTCCTAAGGTTCAATGGGGTCTAGTTGATGAAGTAGTAACTGCTCCAAACGTACAAAGCATTGTCTTCAAGGAAGAGGAAGGTTCATACCTTGTTGGACTTGCTGCTGCTATGACAACCAAGACCGGAAAAATTGGCTTTATTGGTGGAGTTAATACTCCGCTGATTGCCAAGTTTGAGGCTGGATTCATTGCAGGTGCTAAGGCAGTTAGCCCTACCATCAAGGTTCAATCTCAATACACCAGCAATTTCCCTGACTTCTCAGGATTTAATGATCCTGCTAAGGGATATGAAATTGCCAAGGGTATGTTCGAAAATGGCGCTGACGTTGTCTACGCCGCAGCTGGTGGAACTGGAACAGGCCTACATAAAGCCGCTTCTGAACTAAAGAAGTGGTCAATTGGTGTAGATGCTGATGAGGCAACTTATCCAGCACACTCTGCTTACAAGTCAACAATTCTCACCTCCATGCTAAAGCGTGTGGATCTCGGTACCCGTGCCTTCGTTGCTGATGCAGTAGCTGGCAAGAAGACCGCAGGAACTAAGGTCTGGGACTACAAAGCAGGTGGCGTTGGATACACAAGAACTGGTGGTTACATTGCAAAGGATATCGCTGCAACAATCAACAGTTTTGCCAAGAAGATTCGTTCTGGAAAAGTTAAAGTTCCAACGGATCCAAGTAAGGCATAAGTTAGCTAGATTGATGCAGGGTGCGCTGCCAAAAACGGCGCACCCTGTTTTCATCCTTTAGTCTTCAGGGGGATTTCATTGTGAATGTACTTGAGATAAGTGGAGTTGAGAAAAAATATCCTGGAGTTGTGGCAAACCAAGATGTTTCGCTACAAGTACGCCAGGCAAGTATCCACGCAATAATCGGGGAAAACGGCGCCGGAAAATCTACCCTGATGAAGATTCTCTATGGATTGATAAAGCCTGATGCTGGAAGTATTCGAGCGTTTGGAAATGAAGTAAACCTCAAGTCGCCACAGGATGCGATAGCTCTGGGCATCGGCATGGTCCATCAACACTTTAAGTTAGCTGATAACGCAACCGTACTTGAAAATGTTATTTTAGGCAGTGAACCTACTCGTTTTGGCTTCCTCGTTAAGTATGACGAAGCTCGAGAGAAATTAAAGGAAATATCGAAAAATTATGGCTTAGAAATCGATCCCGATGAATCACTGGCTAATTTGGGCGTTGGGGAGAGACAAAGGGTAGAGATTGCCAAGGTTCTTTTCCGTGGAGCGAAGATTTTAATATTAGATGAGCCAACTGCCGTTTTAGTTCCGCAAGAAGTTGCTGAGTTATTTGCTAATTTAAGGGAGCTAGTTAAAAAAGGTTTAACCATTCTCTTTATCTCCCATAAACTTGATGAAGTTCTTTCGATTGCTGACGATATAACAATTATGAGGCGTGGCAAAACGGTTGCCTCTCGCAAACCTAGTAACACCAGCAAAAAGGAATTAGCAGAATTGATGGTTGGCGGCGAACTGCCTAAACCAAAAGTTGGGGCAGCAAAAATCAGTTCATCAAGCATTTTGAACATCAAAGAAGCTTCATACTCTCGATTAGATAAGCGGGAGATATTAAATAAAGTGAATTTAGAATTGCATGGCGGCGAAATTCTGGGTCTTGCAGGAGTTGAGGGAAATGGTCAGAGCGAACTAGTAGAACTAATCATGGGCCTGATTCAACCTTCATCTGGCTCGGTTGAAATATTGGGGATGAATGTTGCATCTCATTTGACCAAAGATATTAGAAATGCTGGTGTGGCATACATTCCCCAGGATCGCCAAAGGGATGGGCTTTTGATGACTGCACCACTTTGGGAAAATCGAATTCTTGGACACCAATTTAATAGCCCGATGGCCAAGTCAATCTGGGTGAATAAATCTGCCGCAGTTGAAGGTTCCAAAAGTATCGTTGCAGAATTTGACGTTAGAACTCCAGGCATTAGCGTGCTAGCCAGCGCTCTTTCTGGTGGTAATCAGCAGAAATTTATCGTTGGTCGTGAATTAAGTGGTGATCCAAAGATAATTGTTGCCGCGCAACCTACTCGAGGTGTTGATGTAGGAGCTCAGGCAATTATTTGGGATCACTTAGTGCAGGCTCGATCAAAGGGAGCAGGAATCCTCTTGGTTTCAGCTGATCTTGAAGAACTCTTCTCGCTCTCAGATCGCATCGCTGTTATCTATAACGGATCTATTGTTTCAATCCTTAACCCTCGGGAAACTTCTCCTGAGCAGCTTGGCCTAGCAATGACAGGAGCAAGTAAGTCATGACCAAGAGTCGAGTTTTTTGGGCCGTTGTTGCACCCACAGCTGCAATCTTTACCTCATTGCTCTTTACTTACATTATTCTAAAGATTCGTGGAGTAGATCCAATAGAGATGTTTCGGCTAATGATTTCTTATGGTTTTGACCCTAGAAATTTAGTATCGGAGCTAAATCAAACTGTTGCTTATTACATGGCTGGAGTCGCGGCCGCAATAGGCTTTAAAATGTTGCTATTCAATATAGGTATCGATGGCCAATATCGAATGGGAGCATTTTTTGGGGCGGTCGTTGGAGCTGCAGTTAGTTTGCCCCCAATCTTGCATGTTCTCGTAATTATCCTCACTGCCATGTTGGCTGGAGGTGCATGGGCTGCTATTGCCGGATATCTGAAAGTTAGACGTGGCGTCTCTGAGGTGATTAGCAATATTATGTTGAATTTTATTGCCGCCGCACTTATAGCCTTCTTACTTAGCCCTTCAATTTTTGGAATTTTGCCAGAAGGAACTCAGGTTTTGCAGACAAGGAGCATTCCAGCAAGCGGTCGTATGCCTACTATCAAAGCATTTGATGGCGAAATCTACACCTTCTTATTTTTAGCAATTTTTGTTGGTGTTTCTTATTGGATTATGTTAAACAAGACAGTATTTGGTTTTAATTTAAGGGCTACGGGTCTCTCCTTCCGCGCAGCCAGATCAAGTGGCGTTAATGCACCAGGAATGATTTTTGTTACCACCGTACTCTCGGGAGCTATTGCAGGGTTAGTGGGAATAGGAACTCTCCTATCTGATACTCATAACTACAGCATGGCATTTCCTTCTGGATATGCATTCACAGGACTAGCTCTGGCACTTCTTGGAAGGAATCATCCAGTGGGGATATTTTTTGCTGCATTCCTCTGGTCATTCCTGGAACGAACAGCACCAGTACTTGAGTTTGAAGGGGTCCCACCGGAAATTATCATTGTGTTGCAGGGAACCATTGTACTTTCAATTGTTGTTGCCTATGAATTGGTATCTCGAATAAACCTCCGTCAACAGCAGAGAGCGGTTGGAAGTGTTAGCGCAGAAGTAATTGATAAGGACTCGAAGAGTGTTAAGGAGACAAAATGAAGTCAACCGACACGAAAAGTACTAACAAGTTAGCTATGAGAGCTAAAGTTTTCTTCAGATCCCCAGCCCGCATAACTCTCTTTATTGCTGGAATATTTTTTATCATATCTTTCGTTGAGCTACTTACTGGTGCCACAGATATCTCTTCACCAGGAACTTCGGGAGCCACTCTTAGATTAGCAACACCGCTTTTAATGGCAGGTATTGGTGGATTGTGGGCGGAACGCGCTGGAGTGATAAATATTGGCCTAGAAGGCATGATGATTGTCGGAACTTGGACGGCTGCTTGGTTTGGCTATCTTCATGGGCCATATGTTGGCATCCTTGCGGCCGCAGTATTTGGTCTAGCATCAGGTTTGTTTCATGCAATTTTGACTGTCAAGATTGGAATTGATCAAGCTGTTTCTGGATTAGCGATTAATTTAATTGCAGCAGGTGCGGCCCGCTATTTATCGGGCATTTTCTTCCCACCTGTAGGAGGAGACCGGACAGTGTCTCCACCGGTTGAGAGTATGCCAAAATTTAGTATTCCATTTGTAGCACCATTTTTTAAAAGCATAGATGAGAAGGAAATCTTCTTGGTCTCAAATGTTTCAGGACTAATTTATGGTGTAACCACCGACCTTTCTGTAATGACCGTTGCACTATTGCTACTAGTGCCTTTAACTTCATGGATTCTCTGGCGCAGCAAATTTGGCCTGAGAATGCGATTCTGTGGTGAGAATCCGATGGCAGCGGAGTCTTTAGGTATTAACGTTTATCGCACTCGCTATATTGCAATCTCAATCTCAGGCATGTTTGCCTCCTTGGGAGGGGCTTACTTAGCGATAGTTGCTTCATCTGTCTATCGCGAGGGCCAAACTGGAGGACGAGGTTTTATCGGCCTTGCGACAGTTATTTTTGGAAATTGGAGACCAAGTGGCGTGTTTGCTGGCTCAATACTCTTCGGTTTCACAGATGCCCTACGTCTACGCCAAAGTGAGTCTGTTATGGCCTTGATTATGATCGTAGGAATAGCATCTCTTTTGTTAGCAATCTTTTATTCTGTATCAAGGAATTGGAGACTAGGAGGCACATATTTTGGTATGGCCCTCTTTGCTCTCTGGGTTAATCAAAGAGTTGAAGTTATCCCTCAAGAGTTTGTAACTGCATTCCCGTACTTTGCCACTCTGATAGTTCTTACCCTCTTGGCTCAGCGCCTAACACCTCCGGCAATGGTAGGTCTGCCTTTCAAACGTGGCTCTGAGTAAGTAAATGAATTAATGTCAGTTAACTGGAATTCTCCTGTTCTAAAAAGCTTGGAGCCCGTAATACGTAATTCTAAGCTAGTTAGGATTAATAAAGAGAAGTTAGTTGAAGTGGCCAATTGGATGGCATATGAAGAGTTTCAAAAACCTGATGGTTCTATGCTCTTTGATTTTGGTAATAATCCCGATGTATTGATGGACTTCACAATGGTGGTAAACACCATGAACTTTGCATTTACTGACTTTAACTCCGGAATCAAATTTGAAACTGACTACTTAGGAAAACGCTGGTGTGACAGCGAAGCCATGCTCGCTTCGATTCACAGAGCTATTGGTTCTGGAATACCGTTTTTTTCAGGAGAGTTCCTATCAAAATTGACCAAAGATCAATTCAGCTCCATTTTTTCAGGAACAATAGAGATGCCAATGATTGAGCAGAGAGTGAAAATCTTTAATGAAGTTGGACAGGTTCTAGTCGATAATTACCAAGGGGCCTTTCATAATTTTGTTCGCTCTTGTTCTCCAAAACTATATGACCAGGGAAGCGGGCTATTGGAGCGCTTAGTGAGGGAATTTCCACGTTTTTACGATGTGAGCAATTACCATGGAAATCAAGTTCAAATCTTTAAATTAGCTCAACTAGGAATCTGGGGGATGCACCTTGCATTATCGCCTCGTGGTCATTGGCGCTTAGAAGACCCAGAGCAGTTGACCGCATTTGCTGACTACATAGTGCCTGTGGGCTTGAGGGTTATGGGAATTTTTGAATATGCGCCAGAGTTGGAAAGACAGATTAATTCTCTAGAGGAGATAACTCGGGACAGCGATGCTGAAATTGAACTGAGAGCCGGTTCTATCTACTGCATTGCTTTATTGACTGAGAAGATCAATGCGCTCAGGCCCAACATGGAACCATTGTTAATGCCTCAGGTAGATTTTCGATTCTGGAAAACTTACCACGCCACCCATTGGCCTCATCACTTAACAAAAACAGTGATGTACTAAATCTTATTTCCTATTTCTGATTTCCAAGTTCGCAAGATCTCAATTGCTTTGTCAAATTTATCAACAACCTGACCCACATCTTCAATGCAGCCTCTTACGAATAGATTTATACCTTTACCGTCAATCATGTTGCGATCTCTAATGACTCTGGTGTCGGTAACTAATCCAACAATTCCTTTTTTGGATGGGTCACTTTGCATTGCAGCCCAAAATATTCCAATCTCACTAGCTGTCCCGTCATCAACCATCGGGCCATCTAAGAGCGCAAGTACGGCGTTGGATGTCATTACTTCTTTGGAATCAACTGAGAAGATAAATTCTGCGGTAACAGGATCAGGAAGTGGAATCTCATGAGGAACAAAAACTTCAAATCCTTCGCCGCGGAGTTGAGCAGCGCATTGATCAATGAAGCTTCGCTCATAAGGAGTGAATAAAGGACCTGCGAAGTAAATTTTTATTGTGCAACACCTCCTCTGTTATTGGACGAGAGTAGTCTTTCTAGGTAGATTTCCGCAATCGATTTAATTCATAATCTATAAAGTCTTGATGGAGAGAGAGCTTTGCTTACCTCATATAGAGAAATTCTTCGTCATAGTCATTCCTTACCTACTTTTGGCTACGGGATGGTGGGCAGGATTCCGGTAGCGATGAATACCGTGGCGCTAGTCTTTTTAATCTCCTCAGTTAGGGATTCTTTTTTATTGGCTGGAATCGCATCTTCTTTCTACACCTTGTGTGGAGCAATTGTAGGACCAAGAATTGGGCGGTTGGCAGATCGATTTGGCACCAGAATTGTCTTACTTCCGATCACCTTTATTAATTCTCTTTCAATAATTGGTGTCGTATTTTTTAGTTCAAGATCCGTTCCCCTACTTTTATTATTCTCTGCTCTATCTGGTGCAACTATGCCAAGTTTTGGTAGCTATACCAGAACTCGCTGGAGCAGGACGATAAAGGATAGGCGGGAGTTAGGGGTAGCGCTATCACTTGAATCAGTGCTTGATGAAACGGCATTTGTTGTTGGTCCCGCACTTGCAGGATTCTTATTTTCACTCTATGGATCGAACTCTCCACTAGTGGCAGGAATTGTTTTCACCGTAATTGGTGGCGTGGGGCTGGCTATAACTTCTTTTGATAGTGGAATGAGAGGTAGTGCTCCAGAGCGAATTGGTGGCCTACTTAGAATTAAGTATGTGAAGGCTCTCTTCACCTCCCTTATTGCACTTGGATTACTATTTGGCTCCAACTTTGTTGTCATTCTTGCAGTTGCTAAAGAAAATAATCGCGCAGCTGAAGGTGGAATATGGGTAGGACTGTATCCAATAGGTAGTTTGGTGGCGGGATTGGTCTACGGGGTAATTCATTGGAAATCTCGAAATGCCACACGATACACATTAGCTCTAGCCTTTATGACTTTATCAACTAGTGCTATTTTATTTTCCCAAAATATCGACACAATTGTTTACTTCATAATTCTTTCCGGTATAGGGATAGCTCCGGCCTTGATTGCAGCTAACGCACTTCTTAAAGACTTAGTGCCGCTAAGTCGTTTAAATGAAGCTTTTTCAATGCTAGGAGCTTCCATTTCCATAGGCATTACTCTGGGAAGCACATTAAGTGGCTCTCTTGTTGATCGCTTTGGTGGCTGGGACGGTTTCTACTTCATGACCGGGGCAACACTTCTTGCAACTTTACTCTCTTTAATTTGTATCAGGGCTGGCAAATATGAAACTAAAGATGAAACAATAAGTCATGGCTGAAAAAATAATCTATGACACCGATCCAGGCATAGACGACGCTCTAGGGTTGTTGCTTTTGGCGGCATCACCAGAAATAGATTTATTGGCAATTACTGTCACTCATGGGAATACCTCTCAAGAAAAATGTCTAAATAATGCTTTGAAACTAGTGGAATTGACTGGCATTACAAAAGTGCCTGTGGCTCGCGGAGCTGAAGAGCCGTTAGTAAAAGAATTATCTGTGGCTGAGGAGACGCACGGTGAAGGTGGGCTGGGCTATGCGATTCTTCCAAAGAGTGCAATAAGTCCCTGCTCTGAGTTGGCTCATGATTTGATAATTCGCCTAGTACGAGAAAATCCAGGAGAAGTCACGCTACTTTGCGTTGGGCCAATGACTAACATCGCACTTGCTTTTTTGAAGGCGCCAGAGATAGTCTCTAAAGTTCGAAGAATAGTTTCAATGGGTGGGGCTATCCATTATCCCGGAAATGTGACACCACAAGCAGAATATAATGTCTTTTGCGACCCAGAAGCATTTGAAATAGTTCTCAAGTCAGGAATTGATTTTACATTGGTCCCTCTCGATGTTACCTATCAATGTATTTTGACCACAGATCATCTCGAGAAAATAACGGAGGCTCGAAGCGAAATCAGGAATTTCATTTTCGATTCCACCCGCTTCTACATGGAATTTCATGAAGATTATCAAGGCATAAAAGGGTGTGCAATAAATGACCCACTTGCTGCAGCGATCCTGCTTGACCCAACATTAGTTAAAAACCGTGATTACTATTTAACGATAGAACTTACAAGTCCAACTTCGAAAGCAAAAACAATCGCAGATCATTACGGCTTACTCAAATCTGCACCAAATGCAAAGGTATCAATGGAGGTTGACGTTGAAAGATTTATGGAACTATTTATCAGCAGAATGAATCGACTTCAATAGTGAAGCAGTTTCATATACAGGTCTCCAAAGGCCAAGTGGGCCGCTATGTATTAATGCCCGGGGATCCAGGACGAGTTCCCTTAATCGCTGCTCTCCTTGATAACGCCGTTCATGTGGCAAGTAATCGGGAGTTTGTAACCTACACGGGAACTTTAGATGGCGTTGAGGTTTCAGTAACTTCCACTGGAATAGGCACCCCCTCTAGCGCAATTGCAGTCGAGGAGTTGTTTCGATGCGGAGCCGATACATTCATTAGAGTGGGAACTTCAGGAAGTATTCAAAGTGGAACTAAGTCTAATGACATAGCAATAGTCACTGGAGCTATTCGCCATGAAGGCACTTCAAACCACTATATGCCAATTGAATTTCCTGCAGTTTGTGACGTTGAAATCGTGCAGGCTATGTGTAAGGCGGTTGATAGATTAGAACTGCCTCATCAAGTGGGAATTTCGCACTCTAAAGATTCATATTATGGAGAAGTCGAACCTGAAAGGTCGGCAGTCTCAGAACAATTACTTGATGCCTGGCGTGCCTGGCGTATTGGGGGAGCAATATGTTCGGAGATGGAGATCTCGACCATCTGTGTTGTTTCAAGCATTTTGGGGGCTAGGGCGGGAGGAATCATGGCTATGCACGGCGAGGGAGAATTTGGGCCACTTGATAATCTCATTAAAGCTGCAGTCGAATCCGTTAGAGAATTAATCTCAAGTGATAAGAAAAAGGGGAAATGATGGAAATCAACGATAAGCAGTATCACATTCAATTAAAGAGAGGGGATGTTGGAAAATATGTCCTTTTACCTGGAGATCCAGGGCGTTGCGAACCCATCTCTCGTCTATTTGATAATCCAAAGTTGGTAGCAACTAATCGAGAATATGTTACTTACACGGGCACATTAGATGGAGTTCCAGTCTCAGTTACTTCAACTGGAATCGGTTGTCCATCGGCTGCAATTGCTCTTGAGGAGTTAGTTAAATGCGGGGCTGATACTTTTATAAGAGTTGGAACTTCTGGTCATATCCAAAAAGATATAAAGTCTGGAGAGTTGGCAATCATTACTGCAGCAATTCGCGACGAAGGAACATCACGTCACTATATGCCAATCGAATTTCCAGCGATCGCGAGCATCGATACAGTTTTAGCCCTTCAAGCTGCAGCCAAGAAAACTGGGGCTACTTTTCGTACCGGTATTACTCAATCAAAAGACTCTTTCTATGGGCAGCATGAACCTGAACGCATGGGAGTGGCCCGTGATTTACTAGAACGTTGGAAGGCATGGGAAATTGGCGGAGCGCTATGTTCAGAGATGGAAGCCTCTGCGTTATTTGTCATCGCATCGATGCTTAGAGTCAGAGCTGGCGGAGTGATGATGGTGCATGGAAAAGAACCTATGCCAAGCCTCGATATTCTCTTGGAGACTGCAATTCAATCTTTACGAGAGTTAATTTCTATAGATAGGGCTAATGGGAAAAAACTTACCATTTAATTAACAAGATCTAATCGCGGTCAACATCAAGTTCCAGAATTTCGAACGATCAAGTTCTAGAGCAACATTGCAGTTAGCACTCCTGCCAAGACGATTATGTAAATCGACGACAGTGGCACCTCTTGTAAGAGTTCCACTAAGTTCTACTTCTACATTTACCATTCGTGTTTTGACCACTGTTCTATCTATCAATAGCGCAACTGCCACTGGGTCGTGCAGTGGGGGATCTGGCATTTCGAAAACTTCATCATATGTTTTTGCAAAGAACTTTAGCAAGCCAATAATTATCTTACTTAATTTGGAATTCATCTTATCCAGCTCATTAAAAATGTCTGGGGTTACCAAGGCTTGATGGGTAACATCAAGTCCACACATGGTAAGAGGAAGTCCACTTTGCAGCACTACTTCTGCCGCTTCAGGATCCATCCAGATATTGAATTCTGCATAAGGGGTGCGATTACCACGCGATGCGCTACCCCCCATAAATACAATTTCCCAGATTTTTGGTTTTAGCCCAGGGTGCATCTTGAGAAAAAGTGCAATGTTTGTGAGTGGTCCGGTAGCAATCAAAGTAACGGACTTATCACTTTCTCTTATTAACTTTGCAATTAAATCCACTGCATGTAAAGGCGATAATTCAATCTTTGGTTCAGGAAGTTCAGCCCCATCAAGCGCTGACTCTCCATGTATATCGTTAGCTTCTTCAAAAGCTCCAAGAATTGATTTACCCGCACCTTCTGCAATAGGGACATCGATATTTGCTAAAGTCGCAATTCGCCTAGCATTTAAAGTGACTTTGGAAATTCCACCGTTACCAGAAACTGTAGTTATACCTAATAATTTCAAAGCAGGATTTTTGGCAGCGAGAATCATGGCAAGAGCATCATCGTGGCCTGGATCGCAATCAAGAATTATTGGCAAAGCATCCATGCGGCAAGAGTAGGGTAGAAGTTGTCTTCCGCCTATTTTGTAATGGCTTCTCAAAAGGAAATTTGCTCGCTATTATCTGCCTATGCTGGCCGTTGATTCGAATGAAACTTCGATCAGGAGTTTTCTAAGAAACCTTTCACCAGTAGATCAAGTGGGTGCAGAAGCACGAGCGAGCATGCTATCTACCCGTAGCATCAAGACAGCCAGTAAATTGTGGGCTATCGACACTGCAATCTCAATGATTGACTTAACCACGTTGGAGGGTGCTGACACTCCAGGAAAAGTAATCTCTATCTGTGCGAAAGCAATTAGGCCAGATCCAACAAATCTTGAAGTCCCACATGTAGGCGCAGTCTGTGTTTATAACGATATGGTCAAGGTAGCTAGGCAATTCTTGGACTCTTCCGGAGGTGAACAAATTCCTGTCGCTGCCGTATCGACTGCTTTCCCATCCGGTAGAGCGAGTATTGAAGTTAAACAGCGTGATACTGAAGACGCCATCGCCAATGGAGCAACCGAGATTGATATGGTCATTGATCGCGGAGCATTCCTGTCCGGGAACCTATCAAAAGTACTTACTGAAATCGTTTGCATTAAAGAAATCTGCGGAGATCGAGCGCACCTGAAAGTGATACTAGAAACAGGGGAATTGGTAACTTACGATAACGTTAGAAAAGCATCATTTCTCGCTATGGCTGCAGGAGCAGATTTTATAAAAACAAGTACTGGCAAAGTTCAGCCAGCAGCTACCCCAGCAGTTGTCTTGGTAATGCTTGAAGCGGTCAGAGACTATTACCAACTCACAGGAAAGAAAATTGGTGTAAAACCAGCAGGGGGTATCCGAACAACAAAAGATGCCATAAAGCAGCTCGTCTTGGTCAACGAGACTGCTGGACCAGAATGGTTAAGTCCAGAACTCTTTAGAATAGGTGCGAGTGCATTGCTAAATGACTTATTAATGCAGAGAATGAAGATGAAAAGCGGTCAGTATTCTGGCCGGAATTACGTGAGCTTGGATTGAAATGAACTTTGAATATTCACCTGCCCCTGAGTCAATTGCAATTGTTGATATAAAGCCAGAATATAACCTCTTTATAGGTGGGAAGTTTGTTTCATCAAAGGGTGGAAAACGATTTGAATCTATAAATCCAGCTAATGAAGAAGTGTTATCGCATATAACTCAAGGAACTTCGGCTGATGTTGATCGCGCAGTTAAAGCTGCTACTGAAGCCTATAAAAAGATTTGGTCAAAGATGTCTGGCGCTGAAAGAGGAAAGTATTTATTTAGAATTGCCAGAATTCTTCAAGAGCGGGCAAGGGAATTTGCTGTTTTAGAATCCATGGATAATGGAAAACCGATACGGGAAACTCGAGATACAGACATTCCTCTGGCTGCTGCTCACTTTTTTTATCATGCGGGCTGGGCAGATAAGCTCGAATATGCAGGAGTAGGAGATAAGCCAAAGCCCCATGGCGTAGTGGGTCAGATAATCCCTTGGAACTTCCCGCTTTTGATGCTGGCATGGAAAGTAGCCCCTGCCTTGGCAACAGGTAATACCGTGGTGCTTAAGCCAGCTGAAACAACTTCACTGACCGCCCTGTTGTTTGCTGAGGTCTGTCAACAAGCAGAACTCCCAAGTGGTGTTGTGAACATAGTTACCGGAGATGGTAAGACCGGTGAATTAATTGTTAATCATCCAGGAGTAAACAAAATTGCTTTTACTGGATCGACAGAGGTAGGCAAATTAATTGCAAGAAGCGTAGTGGGAACCAAAAAAGCTCTCACTTTAGAACTTGGTGGCAAAGGCGCAAACATTATTTTTGAAGATGCTCCGATTGATGAGACTGTAGAAGGAGTCATCAATGGCATTTACTTCAATCAAGGCCACGTTTGCTGTGCTGGGTCACGTTTATTGGTGCAAGAAAATATCAAAGAAGAGTTGCTGGAAAAACTAAAGCGTCGTATGTCAATGATTCGAGTGGGAGATCCTCTTGATAAAAATACTGACCTAGGAGCAATTAACTCCCGTGCACAACTTACAAAGATTAGAGAATTGGCTGATTCAGGCGAAGCTGAAGGAGCTCAGCGCTGGTCACCCGAATGCTCTCTTCCAAACAAGGGCTTCTGGTTCCCTCCCACATTTTTCACTAGCGTCTCTCAAGCACATCGAATTGCACGGGAAGAAATATTTGGCCCAGTTCTCTCAGTAATTACCTTTAGAACTCCTAGCGAGGCTATAGAGAAGGCCAATAACACCCCTTATGGACTCTCTGCTGGTATCTGGACCGATAAAGGTTCAAGAATTCTATGGACCGCTCAAAGATTAAAAGCTGGCGTAGTTTGGGCGAACACCTTCAATAAGTTTGATCCCGCCAGCCCTTTCGGGGGATATAAAGAGTCGGGTTGGGGACGAGAGGGTGGTAGGCATGGACTTGCTGCTTATCTCAGGGGGGAGCACTAGTGAGAATTGATGTGAAGAAGACTTATAAGTTATTTATTGGTGGCGAATTTCCACGCAGTGAATCAGGAAGAAGTTATGAAGTATATGACGCAAAAGGAAACTTCTTAGCCAATCCTGCGCTTGCCTCACGAAAAGATCTTCGAGATGCAGTTGTGTCTTCGAGAGGAGCAGCTGAGAAATGGGAGAAGACTTCTGCCTTTAATCGTTCCCAGATTCTTTATAGAGTAGCTGAAGTTATGCAAGGTAGAGCAGAGCAGTTTGTTTCTGAGATTATCGCTCAAGAAGGATTAACAAAAAGCCAAGCAAAAAAACAGGTAGAGAAGGCAATTGACCTATGGGTTTGGTATTCCGGATGGTGTGACAAGATTGCCACGATTTATGGCGCAACAAATCCGGTCTCTGGATCTTTTTATAATTTCACGATTCCTGAACCATTAGGAGTGGTTGGGGTTTTTGCTGGCGGAGGAGACTCTTTATTGGACCTGGTCCACGGAATTGCTCCAGTACTTGCTGGAGGCAATGTGGCTATCACTTTAGCTAATCAGAATTTTCCACTCTCAGCAATAACTTTGTCTGAAGTTTTTGCAACCAGCGATTTGCCAGCTGGCGTGGTAAATGTTTTAACGGGGAAGCACTCTGAATTAGCTAGTTGGGTCGCCTCGCATATGGATATAGACGGTATTGATGGATCGGGATTAGATTCTCAAGTTTATGAGAGCGTCCGCCTAGCTGGAACTGATAACTTAAAGAGAATAAAAAAGTTTTCTTCCACCCAAAGTCCTGAGAGAATACTTGCTTTTATGGAGAGTAAAACAGTCTGGCACCCAATAGGAATTTAAGCGCTAACTAAGATTTTTTCATAACCCCGCAGCGAAAAAGTTTCACGTCGTTTTGGTAGATCAACTAACTCTAATTTATTAAATGTTTTCAGCAATGCTGGAAGAGAGACTGACATTTCCATGCGCGCCAGTGGCGCCCCTAGGCAGAAGTGAATCCCAGCCCCAAAGCCAATATGAGGGTTGGCCCCTCTTGTAACATCAAAGTTTTCAGCGTTACTAAATACAGTTTCGTCACGATTAGCTGAACCCAGCAAGCTGACCACTTTTTGACCTGCTTTTATTGAAACACCAGAAATTTCCAGATCTGAAATTGCCGTTCGTTCAAAAAACTGCAATGGAGAGTCATATCGGAGAAACTCTTCGATTGCTGTTTGCGAATACTCATCGGGGTTGTTAAAAAGAATTTCTTTTTGCTCAAGATTATTTAGAAGGGCAACCATGCCATTGCCAAAACCATTAACACTGGCTTCATGTCCAGCATTTAGCAGAAGAATGCAGGTAGCGATTAGTTCTTGCTCAGAAAGTCGCTGCCCAGAGTCTTGCACCTGAGCAAGCTCGGTTATTAAGTCATCAGTCGGGGAGACTTTACGTTTTTGCATTAGGTCTCTCACGTAGTCAGCAAATTCAGTAGCAGCTCTCTGCGCTGCAATTTGATGATCAATTGGGGGATTTACTTCATACATTTTTACGATTGCTTGCGACCATGGCCTTAAGAAATGCTCATCCTCGAGTGGGAAGCCAAGTAGGTGAGCTATTACCTTAACGGGAAGAGGTTCAGCAAAGTCTGCGATTAAATCGAATTCCTTTTTGCTCTCTTTGATGTTTGCCAGCAGCTGGTTTGTTATCTGCAAAATTACAGGTCTGAGAGCCTCAATTCTATTTCGGTTAAATGCTTTGAGAACTAGGCCTCTTAAGCGAGTGTGTTTCGGTGGTTCACTATCTAGAATTGAATCTGAGTGGAGCCAGTTAAACACCTGCCACTGTGACTGCGGGCTCTTATCAAAATAAACTCTTCCAAGACTCTTATTTCTGAGAACTTCATTGGCATCCCGATGAGTTGCAGCTAGAAATAATTGTAATTCGGGGTGCCAGATAGGCTTATTGTGACTGCGTAACTCACTCAGATGAGGATATGGATTGGCAATAACATTGAGGTCGCGAAAGTTAATCATGAGGCAAAAGCAGTTTCACCAGAGAATGCAGCTCTCAAGGCACTTGCGTTCATGATGTTAATCTGATTCAAGTCCCAATTATGTGCGTCCTGCATCACTTTATATTCCCTGGAAAGTGAGGTCGCGCTCATGAGCCGATTATCCGTATTTAGGGCAATATTAAAACCTAATTCAATTAAGACTCCAGCAGGATGGGAGTTGTAGTCCTTGATATTCCCCGTTTGTAAGTTAGATGTTGGTGACATTTCCAGGTGTATTTGTTGATCTCTGATTGCTTTCGAAGCATCAGATAGCACTGCCTGATCTTGAGAGATATCTATTTCGTCCATGATTCTAATTCCGTGGCCGATTCTAGAAGCTCCACATAAGTTAACAGCCTCCAGCATTGAAGCAAATGAATCTGATTCACCGGCGTGGATTGTGAAAGGGAAAGACTTGCGCTGAAGAAGTTCGAATGCGGGAAGGTGATTTCGAGCAGGAAAACCATATTCAGGTCCAGCAATATCAAATCCAACTACCCCCTTTTCGCGAAACTCCAATGCGATCTGAGCTGCTTCAAGACTCAGATTATTCTGTCGCATGGCGCAGATTATTAAGTTTGTCGTGATGGACAAACCCAGATTTTTAGCCTCTTGCATTCCTTGGCGTAAGCCCTCAAGGGTAGCCTCAACTACATTTCTCATAGATAAACCATGTCTAGTAAAAAGCTCTGGAGCTCCTCTCACCTCGGCGTAATGGATTCCATCCGCAGCCAAATCAAGAACGCACTCTCTTGCGACTCTAATTAAGTTATCCTCAGTTTGCATTACTGCAATTGTGTAATCAAAATTCTTTAAGTATTTTTCAAGTGATCCCTGATTGCAGGCCTCATAAATCAATTCCTGAAAAGCACCTGCTTCATGAGAAGGTAGGGGCAAATTT
>Ga0222714_10002408_pt1 | contig 19780 bp, 17 predicted proteins | sample C33_3DmetaG_FD_165048 | JGI IMG/M metagenome (GOLD analysis project Ga0222714, IMG submission 165048) | Estuarine water microbial communities from San Francisco Bay, California, United States - C33_3D | ecosystem: Environmental > Aquatic > Marine > Unclassified | place: USA: California...
CAAGTGGCGTGCCAATCTCGGCAATTTTGTTTGGCGGTCGTCGACGCACAACGGTGCCGCTCGTGACGCAAGCATTCGATTGGGATCACGGCGTGTTTCTCGGTTCGATCATGGCTTCAGAGACGACTGCAGCGGCTGGTGGCGCGGTTGGCAAACTGCGATTTGACCCGATGGCAATGTTGCCATTTTGTGGCTACAACATGGCTGATTATTTTTCTCACTGGTTGTCGGTCGGCTCAAAAACTTCGGCTGCAAAACTTCCGCAGATATTTTTCGTCAATTGGTTTAGGCGCGACAACGACGGTCGATTCTTGTGGCCGGGCTATGGCGAGAACAGTCGCGTATTGAAATGGATTTTCGAACGCCTCGAAGGCAAAGCCGACGCGCAAAAAACCGCTATCGGCTTTTTGCCAGCGACAGATTCGCTCGATATAGATGGTCTGAGCATCAACACAACCGATCTTGAAGCGATCACGTCACTTGACACTGCTGGTTGGCGCGAAGCCGTGCCGCAAATTCGCGAGCACTTTGCATTATTCGGTGACCGCCTGCCAGCAAAATTGCACGACTCGCTTAACTCGCTTGAGTCGGCCCTCGCCTAAATTTTTCTAACCGGCTTTAGTAGTTTTTCAGCCGGCTTGGCCGACGAGCATTGCTCGAATGCCTAGGCCCATTATGAATAGGCCGCCGAAGCCGTAAAGCAAATACATTTTGCTTTTGAGTTGCGCGCGATACGAATAGATAATTGCGATTGCGATGATTGCGACAAAACCATAGAAAGCGTGAAACGCGGGATATTCAATTTTGTCACGATTCACAACCGCTACGCCGAGCACAACTTGCACAAAAACTGAAACTTGAGCGATGCCCGTAAACCACCACAACGCACGACTACGCAGCGCAATGTTTTTGTGCGCCACCAACGCCCACAACCCTGCCAACCCGTTGCCGACAATCATGATCCACGACCAAGAAGTGTGCACCTCGAGCAAACTTGCCCCAAACAAACTATTCATTTGCCCCTAATCTAACGGACCAGCGTGTCGGCTTCGTGACCAGTCTGCGCGATACGCAAGTTGCCAGCCGAATCACGATCAAGCAATGTGACGCTGCAATTGTCGAGACTGCGAATCACAAGTCGATCGTCACCGGTTAACGAACCAATCACAGCATTGATCGCGATGAAGTGAGAAAAGACCACCGTGCTCGTTTCAAGCGATTGCACAAACTTCACGACCGAATCTCGAAACTCGACATATTCGCTACCCAAATCAGCCCAAGTACTCTGCATCGCCACACGCAACCAGTCGACACGGCCCGAAATCTCAACACCACTCGGTGACGGAATCTCGGCAACCTCAGCACAAACTCGCACTGGTGTCGTGCGCAAATCAGAAAACGGCTCAGCAGTTTGCCGACATCGCAACAACGGGCTCGAAATTATCTGCACTGGCTGCCCAACAAAAATCAGATCAATTTTCTTCGCCGCTTCATCGGCTTGCTTACGGCCAAGATCGTCTAGACCTGGGTCAAGCGCAGTATCCCACCCTGCCGATGCACGACCATGACGGACCAACGCAATTTTCACTGACAAAAAATTGCCTCGCGCTATTCGAAAAGCCAGCGGTCGCGCGCTGGCCCACTTTCGCCAACTTTGATGAAGTACTCAGTTCCAAATGCAAGCTTGAAAATGCCATCACTCATATTCAAAAAGAATGAAGTGTCGGTAATTTGGCTTCGATGACACGCAATTGCCAATTTTTTTTGATCGCAATATTTCTCGACATTCACTTGATGCGAAATCACGCTTTCGGGTTCACCCATCGGGTTTCCATCGTCAGCAGGCGCATCCGGGTCAAAATCACCAATGCCCTGCGTCTCGCTAACAATTTCAGGATTCTTCATCGCCATGTCGCGCATTCGCCGAAAAGCATCACGGTTTGTCGTCATCTGAAAAATGCTTGGCGTACCAGCGATTTCCGCCGCACGCATGCCAACTTTGTAAACAGCGATGTGATCTGGGTGTCCATAATTGCCGTGCCAGTCGTAAATAGTCACAGCATCGGCATTCTCTTCTTTCAAAATTTTTGCCAATTTTTGTGCCGCGACCTCAACATCGGCATTAATAAAAGCAGCAGGGTCGCTGTTTTGCGACCAACCCGTCATCCCTGAATCTTTGTAGCCGAGCATCTCAAGTCGAGCGACACCCAAAACTTTCGCCGATGCCGCAACTTCTTTTGCTCGCCGATCAACAAGCGTCTCTCCCGGTTCTAAATCTTGTGGCACTTCGCCGTGCGCGCCATCTGTCGCAACTACAAGTACAACCCGATGACCTTCGGCGCTTGCTCGTGCAATGGTGCCGCCAGTCGCCAAACACTCATCGTCGGGGTGAGCATGAAAACAAACGAGCGTCGACATGTTGGTTATTTACCGCCGGTGCTTTGTTTGACGACGCCACGCGCAATCAAATCATCAACATTCTTAACACCCCAAGATTGCAGAACTTCGCGCGTATTTTCGCCCGCGGCAACAGGCCCATGTGAAACTGTCGCATCAGTCCGTGAAAATCTCGGTGCGGGTGCTGGCTGAGCCACACCGTCAACTTCGATGAAAGTCTGTCGCGCAACGTTATGCGGATGTTTCGCCGCTTCACTCATCGTCAACACCGGCGCAAAACAGACATCAGTGCCTTCCATAATTTGACACCATTGCGCCTGCGACTTGGTCGCAAAAACGACAGTCAAACGCTGCTTTAGCTTTGGCCACATTGTGCGATCTTGTTGATTGGCAAATTCAGCATCACCAGTCAGCCCAATTAGTTGCAACAGCTGCGCATAAAACTGTGGCTCGATCGACCCAATTGAAACGAACTTTTCGTCACTGCATTTGTAGACATCATAAAAGTGTGCGCCAGTATCAAGCATGTTCGTGCCTCGCGCATTTTCATCATGAAGTCCAATATTTTTGAAGCCCCAAAACATCGACATCAAAATCGCCGAGCCGTCAACCATCGCCGCATCAACCACCTGACCAGCACCACTTCGTTGCGCTTCAAGCAACGCGCAAACAACACCGTAGGCAAGCAACATTCCGCCGCCACCAAAGTCACCGACCATATTTAATGGCGGCACTGGCGCCTCGCCCGCACGCCCAAAATGCGCCAATGCACCAGCAAGCGCGATGTAATTAATGTCGTGCCCAGCAGAATTTGCGTACGGCCCGTCTTGCCCCCAACCAGTCATTCGACCAAACACAAGTTTTTTGTTTCGCGCTAGACAAACATCTGGCCCTACACCAAGTCTTTCCATCACGCCCGGCCTGAAACCCTCAATCAACGCATCTGCGTGGTCAACAAGTTGCAATAGTGCTTCGACGCCGTCAGCATGTTTCAAGTCGATCGCAACATTTTTTCTTCCGCGTTGCATTACATCCCAATTCGCGTTCGCTGAATCTCGCACCGCCTGCACCCGCTCAACGCGCACAACTTCGGCACCCATATCGCTGAGCATCATCGCCGCAAACGGCCCTGGGCCAATACCAGCAATTTCAATAATCTTGTAACCCGCAAGCGGGCCGCGAGATGCGCTACTCACGACAATCAGTTCTTTGAAACAAATTCCGCGACTAGCGCAACGAAGTTGTCCCAAAGCGGTTGCGGCAAGTCATGACCCATATCGTCGACTAAAACAAATTTTGCATTAGGGATCAACTCTGCCGTGCGCTCACCACCCGAAGGCGTGATCAAAGTATCGTCTTTTCCGTGAACAACCAAGGTTGGCGTTTTCACAGCGCGCAATTGCTCGGTGCGTCGACCAGTTGCATAAATCGCGGCGAGTTGGCGAGGCGCACCTTGCGGATAAAAACAACGATCAAAGTCACGCGCCGCAGCCCGCTTCGAGTTTGCATCACTGCGATATTTCTTTGAGTGAAATGCTTGATAGGTCGGTGAATGCGAAATGAACCCATCACGGTCTGAAGGCGGCACCGATAACAATGCGTTCATCGCCTCTGGAGCAGACTGTCCATACTCAGGCTCTCCGGATGTCGACATAACCGAGGTCATCGAACGAACACGCGTCGGGTGCTCAATGGTCATAACTTGCGCAATCATTCCACCCATCGACGCACCTAAAACATGAGCGCGCTCAATTTTCAGGTAATCAAGCAAACCAACAGCATCATCAGCCATGTTTGAGAGTGTGTATGGCACCGGCGGAATCGGATCTTCCATCAGCGCGGCCGCGATAACCGCGTTTACATCAACCTGAACTCCGTCAAACTTTGTCGACAGTCCACAGTCGCGATTATCAAATCGAACGACGAAGAGATTTTGCGCAACAAACATTTTGCACAACTCTTCTTCCCAAGCGACCATTTGTGCCGTGTAACCCATAATCAATAACAACGCAGGATTCTTCGAGTCACCAAATGTTTCGTATTCAAGTTCAATTGTTGGCGAAATTTTTGCGCGTGACATATAGTGATTCTCTTTCTATTTTGAGTGTCGGTCTACTTATATAGTGACTAAAGACTATGTCTGAAGCGCTACTTTCATTTCGATCACCCGGGCGCGTCAATTTAATTGGCGATCACACCGACTATACGGGTGGCCTTGTTTTGCCGATGGCCATCGATCGCTACACAACAATCAGCGGCATCCGCACGCCTTCAACGATTCGGCTTCGCAGTCAAAACGAGTCAGAACCAGTCGAGTTCGTGTTGCCGATTTCGGCACCCGAAAAAGTCACACCGAGTTGGGGTCGTTACGTCGTTGGAGTTGCCGCCGAAATGCAAAGTCGCGCCCAAGGTTTTGAAGGCGAAATTTCATGCACTATTCCGATTGGTGCTGGTCTGTCATCGAGTGCCGCCCTCGAAGTTGCCACAGCGCTCGCCCTCGGTGACACGAGCACACCAGTCGAGCGCGCAAAACTTTGTCAGCGCGCCGAATTTCGCAGCGTTGGTGTTCCTTGTGGAATTATGGATCAACTCACGGTCACATCTGGCATCCGCGACCATGCTCTACTCATTGATTGTCACGAGCTAACGATTTTGCCAGTGCAATTGCCTAACGATGTAAAAGTCGTCGTGCAGTTCATCGCCGAACGCAAACTCTCATCTAGTGGCTACGCCGAACGCGTCGCTCAATGCAACGCGGCCGAAGAAATTGTCGGCCCCTTGCGCCTTGCTAATTTGTCATCGCTAGCGAACATCACTGACAAAACTATTTTTCGTCGCGCACGACATGTTGTCAACGAAAATCATCGCGTTCGCGACTTTACGGCGATGTTGCATGCTGGTGATCTCAAATCTGCGGGCAAACTAATGATCGAGAGTCACAATTCTTTGGATCAAGATTTCGAAACTTCAACACCACAGATGAATGCAGCAGTCGCTTCAGCGATCTCGCAACGCGGTGTCTTCGGCGCGCGCATGACTGGTGGCGGCTTTGGCGGTTGCATCGTCATCTTGGCTGACGCCACCGCAAATCTCGACGGCTGGCAAGTCCGCGCCGTCAACGCCGCCTCCCAAGTCAAATAACTGCTACCCGAGGAGGCGGCGCTTTTGCTCGTCGAACTCTGATTGCGTAATCGAACCGCGCAACAACATCGCCTCGAGACGCTCGAGTTGCGCCACTACTGGGCTTGCATCAGCATCTCGTCCGGTGCGCTCGTGAATTGCCTCGTGAATAATGTTCTGCACTTGTTCGGGGTTGCGAATATCGCCAAACAACTGCTGACCCTCTTCGCTCGCCGACTCGATAAGCAGATCGCCCGCACCCAACATTCGCTCCAAAATTGATTGCGCAAAATTCACATTGTTCACCCGCTCAAGCGGAATCTCGATCCCGCGCCGCGCCAACACACCTTCCCGAAAAATCACACGCTGAGATGTGACAACAAAATAAGTTCGCGACCAGCGCAAGAAAACCGACACCAAATTGATCAGCCCCAACCCGATCGCCACAAGCAAAACGCGACTAACACCTGTTTTCAACCAGCCATCACTAAGTTGTTGCGCCCAAATCGCCACCGCAATCAAAACGATCACAACCGACCCGGGCTTGACGAACACAACCCAATGCGGGTGCAAGTCAAGATTTATGTGCTCACCGCGATTCAACAATTTTTGCGGATAAGCCACTCCCCAAACTTAGTTTCTCGCAGCCACACCCACCGCCTAGCGTTATGGCGTGGACGCCGACCAACTTCTCCATGGCATGGATGCCGACCAGCGCGCCGCAGTCACCTGCCCCGAAACAGCAACCGTATTGCACGCCGGCGCGGGCTCTGGCAAAACCCGAGTGCTCACTCATCGCATCGCATATCGCATCGCGAAGGGCACCGCAGATCCGCAACGCGTACTTGCAATCACATTTACGCGCGAGGCCGCAAGCGAAATGCGTCGCCGACTAAAAACACTTGGCGTTTCGCGTGATTCACAGTCGGTTACGGTCGGCACTTTTCACGCGGTTGCACTTGCACTTTTGCGACAGCGCCTCGCCGATACACACAAGCAAATGCCGTCGATCATTCACAATCGCCCACAACTAATCGCCCAAGCCGCGCGCGAACACCCGATGTCTACTCGCACTCGCGAACTGCTGATCGAAGTCGACTGGGCTCACGCTCGTTTGATCTCGCCGGCCAACTATGCGCAAACAGCAAAACGCCTTGGTCGCTACACGGCTGCACCGCACAACGAGATCGCCAACATTTACAAAGAATACGAACAGCTTAAAATTCAGCGCAACACGCTCGACCTCGACGACTTAATCTCACGGGTAATCGAAGCAATGCGACTCGACAACGCATACGCCCAAGCAGTGCGCTGGCGCTATCGACATATTTTTGTCGACGAAGCCCAAGACATGAACCCTCTGCAATACGAACTTTTCGAAGCAATTCGTGGGCAACGCGCTGACGTCTTTATTGTCGGCGATCCAATGCAAGCAATCTACGGATGGAACGGCTCAGACAAACGACTCTTCGACGAACTCCCCGACAAGATTCGTGGCACAACTGTCTTGCGACTACCAAACAATTATCGCTGCACACCCGAAATTTTGAATGCGGCCACGACTGTTGCAAAACTCGTCGACCCACAAATCGATGTGCGCGCAATCAAGCCGACCTCACAACCAGTTATTCTGCGCGGTTACGCCGATGCAGACGCAGAGGCTCAAGGCATTGTCAACTGCTTATGGCAATACGCAAACACCGGCGGCGAAAACCCATGGCAGTCGGCCGCAGTTCTGGTGCGCACCAATATTCAAGTTGAGTTGATCGTCGATGCTCTTGTTAAAAACAACATTCCAGTTCGCACCACTCGTCCATCGAAAGAACTGAACTCAGCAATCGCCGACGCTTCGCAAAGCACGAACCGCAACGAACTCGCCACATGGGTAACCGATGTACTTACTGAATCAGATTCAGAAGTTCAGCGCTGGGTCGCCGAACAAGTTCAAGTGTTTCTCAAACTCGATCACCCGGGCAACGTCGACGGTCGCACTTTCACCTCATGGATGCGAGCGACTTCGGCAGAGCACCGCAGCACCGAGGGCGTTGAAGTTCTCACTTTTCACTCGGCCAAGGGTCGCGAATGGCAGTGCGTCGTCGTTGCAGGCGCCGAGGTTGGCTTGATGCCTCATAGTTCGGCGATCACTCAAGACCAACGAGATGAGGAGATTCGCCTGGCGTATGTCGCACTCACTCGCGCTTCGCAACAACTTTTTGTCACTTGGTGCGAATCACGCAAAGGTCGCACAGCAGGGCAAAGCAACCTGCTCGCCAATATTGTCAGCGAGCCGGCTCTAAAACCCGAACCACAATTTGTCGCTCGAGCCAAAACAAAAAAATTGGCAACACCATCTCTCGAAGACGAACTTCGCACTTGGCGCAGCAAACGCGCGAGTGTCATCAAGCAACCAGTCACATCAATCATTTACGACGAAGATCTTCGTGAAATCGCAAAACAACTGCCAAAGACCACGGCACAACTCGCCGAAATTGTCGGCACGATTACCGCCCAAAAAATCGGTCCTGATGTTTTGTTAATTGTGGCGCAAGCCGAGTCGCGCCTCGCGCTTCAAACTCTCAAATAATTTCAGCCTGATTGCGACTGACGAATCTCTAACAATCTCTGAAACACCTCGGGACGCATCGACACGAACAAACCTTTTGCTTCGGCGCAAAGTGTTTCGCCGTGATGCAGAGTGCCTGCCACACTAATTTTGCGACCTTCAACCGAAGCCACCCAGCCGCGAAAGACAACAGGCTTCAAAAGTGGTGTCGGTGAGCGATAATCAACTGTCAGGTTCACGGTCATGCCGGGGTTGCCACTAAGCGACTGCGCCATACCTAAAACTTCGTCAAAATAGGCCGCAATAAATCCGCCATGAACACAACCTGGTGGGCCTTCGTATGCAGCAGCAAATGTCGCATGACCTACAACAATCGAATCTTTGCCACCGTCGCCGTCGATACTCATCTGCATCGGCACACTTAGCGGATTAATACCGCCAATGATTGGGCTGCGATCGAGAAAACTATTCATCGGCGCCAGCGAACCCTCGGCGGGCCCCGTGTACTCATGTGTGTGCGGGCGCGACTGCAATCTCGTGACAGCCTGGTTAATCATCTTGCGAGTCTCTTCTAACTCTTCGAGCGATGCCGAAGTTGCAAGCAATTCATCTGTCGCCGCGCGCAACTCTTGAGCGATTTCGATTCGCTTTGCATCTGTCGGCGAATGCTGCTGAGTTCGAACATGAAACCCCTTGAAAGCACTCTCGTACTTCGGCACTGCCCCATCAGAAGTTTCATTCAAAGACATTGCGCTACTTTTTTAACGTAATCGTCACTGGCACATGGTCGCTGGGCTTCTCGCCTTTGCGGGCGTTGCGATCAATGCTCGACGCCTCGACGTCGCTCATTAGAGACTTTGTGGCGAGCAGAAAATCAATTCGCATTCCTTCGCCTTTGTGAAAACTTCCATTTCGATAATCCCACCACGAGAAAACTTTTGGCTCTGGGTGTAGTTCACGAAACGCATCGGTTAATCCCCAATCGCAAAGTTCGGCAAATACTTTGCGCTCTGGTGCACTGACATGGGTTGCGCCTTCAAACTTGGTCACATCCCAAACGTCTTCATCAGTTGGTGCGATGTTGAAGTCTCCACCAATTACGAGGCGGTCGTTTGGCTTGGCGATCGCATCAGCGTGCTGTCGCAATTTCTTCATCCATCCAAGTTTGTATTTGTAGTGATCATCTTCGAGTGCCCGACCATTGGGCACGTAAACACAAACAACCTTCACCCCACCACAGGTCGCTGAAATTATTCGTGCTTCATGGTCTGGCTCGATCGGTTTGGCAAAGTTGTTAACCACATTGGTCAAGCCAACTTTCGAAATAATCGCCACGCCATTCCATTGACCTTGCCCAAAATGTGCCGACTCGTAACCCATCTCGGCGAACGTCAATGCCGGAAACACTTCATCTTTCATCTTGGTCTCTTGCATGCACAGCACATCTGGTTGATTCTCTGTCACCCACTGGGTCACGCGATCAAGTCGGGCCTTGAGTGAATTTACGTTCCAAGTCGCAATCAGCACGACAACACCGTACTCAAAAACTGATTAACGCTTCTTACTCGGCAGATTTTTCTTGGCAGCCGATTTAGGGTGCTGCGGTCGTCGCTTGGCTTTTTTGCTGATCGCTGCTCGCGGCGACGCACTCTTGGCAGTGCGCCCACTTGCCGACTTGGCAACAGTCTTTTGCGCCAAAGTCTCCATGCCTGAAACCGCCAACTCGACGCTTCGGCGCGATGGCGTGTAACCAACAACGACCAAATTCAGCGCCGCCCCAAGTTTCACATGCTCGCGAGCACTTCGCGGTGTCGGATTAGCCATCAATCGCATCGGCAAGTAACCCGAAACTTCACCAATCTTCACGTAGACGCCGTGCGACGCATAACTGTCGACTGAGCCTTTTGCTTTTGTGCCAATCGGATTTTTTTCGACGAAGTTTAAAAATGTCGTGAGATCGTTAAGTTTCGGTGGCTGTGCAGATTTCGTCGCAGCGCCAGCCTTGGCACTCGTCGCCTGAGATTTAACTGCCGTTGCTACCGCACGCGAACTAGGTGGTGGTGATTTCGGCACGGGCATCGGCCGCATCACAGCGCGAGTCGATTTTGCTCGGCGCAGAGTCGCAGCCGTTTCACGACCCGCCTGCTTGCGTACCGGCAGTCGCTGAATAAATACCCAGCCGACATTCGGCACTGGCTTGCCACCGATCAATCGCCCTTCGTCGAACAACCATTTATATTGATCGTGAAATTCTTGATAACTATCGTTAGATAAAACGCTTGCTTTAACTTTGTCGGCAATCGTCAAGACGAAACCATCGCCACGGCCAACGGCGCCAGCCGGGGGTGCCACAAGTTCATTGTTGTTAATCGCTTCGTCGAATTCGGCACGCTCACGGCGATCAACTCGATGGCCAAATGTTGCATCGACGACCACTGTTACTTTCGTGCCCGGAAACTCTTTCATAAAGGCCAATACGGCTTCATTTAATTGTTTGAGGCTTGGCTCGGTTCGACCCTCTGTCGCAAGATTCGAGCCGTCAACAACGACGTGCGAGAAGGGTTTAATCACCCTCTCATTCAACCACCACTAACTAGTTACCAGTTAGCGAATGTTTGCGCCATTAAGTCGTCAAGTTCTTGATCGTGAATTGTCTTCGAGCCGGTTGCCGGACTACCCGACTCAACTCGAGCCACATGGTGCAATTTGTAGCCCTCTTGTTTCAAAGACCAAATTCGGTCATCGACAAAATATCTTGGACCCATGTTTTCAGGTTCTTCTTGTAACCAAACAAGTTCTTTGGCGTTCTTGTATTTCGCCAAGATTTGCCTGATTTGCTCAATCGGAAATGGATAAAGCTGTTCGAGCCGAACAATCGCATACTTAGCGCCACGTTTGTCTCGCTCAGCAAATGCATCCCATGCAACTTTGCCACTGCAGAAAATTACGCGTGAAATCTCATCGGCGTTCGAAATCGTCGGGTCGTCAAGAATTTCACTGAAACTTCCAGTGCTCAAACTATTCAGTGTTGAACGACTCTGCTTCATGCGCAAAGGTTGCTTCGGTGAGAAAATTACCAAGGGCTTGAGGTGATCTTGCTTCACTTGGCGACGCAGCAAGTGAAAGTACTGAGCAGAGGTCGTCGGGTTGCAAACTTGTATGTTGTCTTCGGCGCACAACTGCAAAAAGCGCTCAATTCGAGCCGATGAGTGTTCGGGGCCTTGACCTTCGTAGCCGTGCGGCAATAACAAAACGAGTCCGTTGCGTTGCTGCCATTTGTCTTCGGCGGCAACCAAATATTGATCGATGATTATCTGAGCGCCATTGACGAAGTCACCGAACTGCGCCTCCCACATCACGAGTGCTTTTTGATTCGCATGCGCGTATCCATATTCGAAACCGAGAGCCGCATATTCACTCAACAGCGAGTCGTAAACCCAGAACCGACCAGCCGCACCTGGTATTTGTGCCAACGGCACCCACCGAGTTTCATTCAAGTAATCGACCAATGTCGAGTGACGATGACTAAATGTTCCGCGACGTGAGTCTTGGCCTGCAAGGCGAACAGATGTGCCTTCGAGTACCAAACTGCCAATCGCCAAAGCCTCAGCGGTAGCCCAATCAACTTCGCCTTCGTTGGCAACCGTCGCATCTCGCGCTTCAAACTGACGTAACAATTTCGGATGCACCATGAAATCATCTGGATAGTTGCTTAGTTGCGCCAAAACAGCATCTAAATTTTGGCGCGGCGCACCAGTTTCAATATGCGGCACCACGCCGATTGGCGCCGGCGGTCTGGCGGCAATCACTTTTTCAGTCGTCTTGGCGCGAGTCTGTTCGAGCGCGCCTTGAAGCTTGGCTTGATAGTCGGTCAGCGACTTCTCGGCTTGTTCAACTGAAATGTCCCCTCGCTTGACAAGTGTTTCGACATAAAGTTTTCGCACACTGCGACGCTCAGCAATCGCCTTGTACATCAACGGCTGCGTGTAACTCGGATCATCACCCTCGTTGTGCCCATATCGGCGATAACAAATCATGTCAATTACGACATCTTTGTGAAACTTCTGTCGATACTCAAATGCCAATTGCGCAACTCGCACACAAGCTTCTGGGTCGTCACCGTTGACATGAAAAATCGGCGCCTGCACCGTCTTGGCGACATCACTGCAATATTGCGACGATCGCGCATATTCAGGAGAAGTCGTAAAACCAATTTGGTTGTCAATAATTAAATGGATAGTTCCGCCGACGCGATAACCCGATGTGTCGCTCATCGCCAAGCATTCAGCGACAACACCCTGACCGGCAAATGCAGCATCACCGTGAATTGCCAAAGGCAAAACACTGTACGCAAGTGGTGGCTCGATTTGATCTTGCATCGCGCGCACCGTGCCGAGCACAACAGGGTTGACAGTTTCTAAGTGACTCGGGTTCGAAACCAACTCAACATGTACTTTTGAGCCACTCTGCGCGACGAACTCGCCAATTGCGCCAAGGTGATATTTAACATCGCCCGAACCTTGCACCGACGACGGGTCAACATATCCTTCGAACTCTTGAAAGATTTGGTCGTACTCTTTGCCGACAACATTGGCTAAAACATTTAGTCGACCACGGTGAGCCATGCCGATTACGGTGCCGTCCATCTTGGCGTCGGCAGCGAGATTTAAAATCTTGTCGAGAATCGGAATTGCCGATTCGGCACCTTCTAGACCAAAACGTTTGGTGCCAACATATTTGGTCGACAAAAATCGCTCGAATGCTTCAGCTGCGTTTAATCGCTCGAGTACACGAATTTTGTCAACCTCGAAGTCATTGCGCTTGACACCTTCAAAATGCTCTTGAATCCAGCGCTGTTCGTCGGTGTTTTGAATATGCATGTATTCGATACCGATCGTGCGGCAATACGCATCGCGCAACACACCCAACAACTCACCCAATGTCGAACGACTCACGCCGCCAACACCACCCGTTAAAAATTCACGGTCCAAGTCCCAAACTGTCAGACCATATGTTGCAGGGTCAAGTTCGCGTGGCATTCGAGGCGCTCGCCAGTGCAACGGGTCGAGGTCGGCAATCAAGTGACCACGTACTCGATGCACACGAATCAAAGTCGCAATCTGCATTTGCTTTTCGAGCAATGCATCTTCGCTATCAAGTGAATTCGAGTCGTCGCGCCACTTCACCGACTCATAAGGCACACCCAAACTACTGAACACATCGGCATAGAAGTTGTGCTCGCCAGTCAACAACTCGTGTACATACTTCAAGAACATGCCGCTTTCGGCTCCTTGAATAATGCGATGGTCGTAAGTGCTAGTAATCGTCACAACTTTCGAGACACCAAGTCGGCCGAGCGCACGCTCATCGCTGCCTTGAAACTCAGCCGGATAATCAATCGTGCCGACGCCGACAATCAAACCTTGACCAGCCATCAACCGTGGCACCGACATCTGCGTGCCAATCGTGCCAGGGTTTGTCAAACTGACATTTGCCCCCTGAAAATCGTCGAGCGTCAATTTGTTTGCCCGCACTTTACGGATGATGTCTTCGTAGGTCAGCAAGAAACCTGCAAAGTCAAGTGTGTCGGCGTTGCGCAAAACCGGAACAACCAAACTGCGCTGACCCTTGCCTTTGTCAACATCAACAGCCAAACCCATATTTACACGATTGAACTTTTTGATCTGCGGCTTGCCTTGTTCATCGACCGAATAGACGTGCTTCATGTTCGGCACCGCATCTGCGATCGCGCGTACGATTGCGTATCCAATTAGATGAGTAAAACTAATTTTGCTTTCGCCGCTTCTTTCGCGATAACCGTTTATAACTTTGCGATTAACTTCTAAGAGTTTTGCCGGCACTTGACGAACACTCGTCGCCGTCGGCACAGCAAGGCTCGCTTCCATATTCGTCGCAATTACTGACGACACACCACGCAACGGCTCTGGTTCGACGACTTCTAATGGCGTTTGAGCGACTGGCGCAAAAGTTGCCATCGGTCGCGGTGCTCGCGGCGGCGCTTCAGGCGAGATCGGCGCTTTGATCGCCGACTTGCCGTTGCCCGAGACATTGCTCTCGGTTTTTGGTTTCAACTTCGTCGCAGCAACTGCCGGTGTTGAGACGCTTTCAAGCACGTAGTCAAGCGGCTCGCTAAAACTTGGCCTGATCAATTCTCCGGTTGGGTCAGCCTTGGGTGAACCAACCGGCTTGTAGTCACTGAAGAATTCTCGCCACGCTGGCGACAAAGTTTCAGGCTCGTCGCGATAGCGCTCGTACATCTCCTCGACTAGCCAGGAGTTCGCACCAAAGTCCTCAGTATTCGACTGATCAACCATCAGTTACATCGTAACGATGGCTATTTAAGAAGCACCTCTGACGCAACCCAGAGAATGAGCCACAAGATACCGCCAGTTATCATCGCATTCTTGTGCGACTCAAATGGCCACAAAAGTTTGTTTGTCGCTGCAGTGCCACCCAGAAGTCCGAGAGCGTTGATTTGCAAAATTGCAGTCAACACCAGAGCGATGATCAAAAGTGTCATTGCGTTGCTTGATGTCGCATTTGGAAACGCTGCGGGGTAAAAGTGTGCAGATCCGACCATGAACCAAAGCATTGAGAACGAAAAAATGAAGTTCGCACGAGATGCGAGCAGAGCCTTGCGACCTGCGCCAGCGGCAGCCGGGTCAGCGGCAGCGCCACCGATCACATTGACTGCGTTCGCCAAAACAACTTTCTGGTTCTTCCAGATGATCATCCAGACATTGGCCGCCATCAAAGTTCCGAGTGTCATACCGATCGAGATTGTGTACTTATGAGCGTCACCACTGCGCGACCAATAATTTTCGATAATGCCTGTGATCAATAAACCCGTGCCGAGTGTTGCAATTGCGGCCCAACGAAACCACCACAGCGCACGCCGCGCAACTTTGTCGAGAGTGATCATTCGTGCTTTGCCTTCGTCACCGTAAGCGGCAAGAGCCGGTACTTGCACGAGATTGAAGTAATACAGCAAACCGATCCAGGTGATGCCTACGAGAACGTGCAAGTAACGGAGCAAAAAATCTCCGATATACGCTTGATCGAATAATTGCATTTTGACCTCTTTCGGTGTCGTTAAAAAATTATGAATCGAACTCACGCCCAATTTAGCACGACCCCATCGACAAAAGGGTTTAACTGAATTGCAACTAGATTAGACGGCTAATGGCTGCCGAATTTATATACACGTGTTACAAACTCGCCCGGTTCTACCCACCAGACCGAACTGTGCTCGAGAACATTTCACTCTCGTTCTACCCCGGCGCCAAGATCGGCGTCCTAGGTTCGAACGGCAGCGGCAAGTCGAGTCTGCTCAAGATCATGGCCGGTGTCGACGATGGTTTCACCGGTGAAGCGCGACTTACCCCGGGTTTCTCTGTCGGCTTGCTCGAGCAAGAACCGAAACTCGATGCTGCGAAAAACGTTTTAGAAAATGTGATGGATGGCGTTGCGCCGATTCGTGATCTTCTCGCAGAATACGAAAAAGTTACAGCGATGTGGGGCGAACCCGACGCTGACTTCGACAAAGTCGGTGCACTGCAGGCGCAACTCGAGTCAAAAATAAATGCCGTCGATGCATGGAGTCTTGAGCGAAACGTCGAAATCGCAATGGATGCACTTCGTTGCCCGCCCAACGAAAGCGATGTCACCAAACTCTCGGGTGGCGAACGCCGACGAGTTGCGCTCTGCAGATTGTTGCTCAGCCGACCTGACTTGTTGTTGCTAGACGAACCGACAAACCACCTTGACGCAGAAAGTGTCGACTGGCTTGAAAGATTTTTGCAAGATTATTCGGGCACTGTCGTAGCGATCACACACGACAGATATTTCTTAGACAATGTCGCCAAATGGATTCTTGAGCTCGATCGAGGCAAGGGCATTCCGTTTGAGGGCAACTATTCAAGTTGGCTCGAACAAAAACAAGAGCGCCTCGGCCGCGAAGAAAAAGCCAACGAGTCTCGCAAGCGCACTTTGGCGCGCGAACTCGAATGGGTACGTATGGCACCGAAGGCTCGTCAATCAAAAGGCAAGGCTCGTCTCGCTGCATACGACAAATTGCATGCCGAAGCACAAGCAGCAGAACGCGGCGACAACAAACTTGAAATCGCAATTCCGCCAGGCCCACGACTTGGTGATGTCGTTATCCAAGTAAAAAACTTGTCAAAGGGTTACGGCGATCGTTTGCTGATCGAAGATCTCACTTTCAATCTGCCGCCTGCTGGCATCGTCGGCATTATCGGTGCGAACGGCGCGGGTAAAACAACTTTGTTCCGAATGATCACGGGGCAAGAGAAACCAGACTCAGGTTCAATCACCGTCGGCGACACAGTTGCTCTCAGTTATGTCGACCAAAGTCGCGACACTCTCAACGCCGACAGTTCGGTTTACCAAGAAATCACAGATGGCATCGAAGTCATGAAAGTTGGCAACCGCGAGATCAACGGGCGTGCTTATGTCGCAAGTTTCAACTTCAAAGGCAGCGACCAACAAAAGCGCGTAGGCGATCTTTCTGGCGGTGAACGAAACCGAGTGCATCTGGCCAAACTTCTTAAAAATGCTGGCAATGTCTTGTTGCTCGACGAACCAACAAACGATCTCGACATCGACACGCTACGCGCACTCGAGACATCGCTCGAAAGCTTTCCTGGTTGTGTCGTCGTAATCAGTCACGACCGCTGGTTTTTAGACCGAATTGCGACACACGTTTTGGCCTTCGAAGGCGACAGCCAAGTTCGTTGGTTCGAGGGCAACTTCACCGACTACGAGGCGTGGCGCAAGAAAGAACTCGGCATCTCAGCTGATCAACCCAAGCGAATTAAATACAAACCGCTCTCGCGAAAATAACAACATGACTACCTCATCGCGAAATTCGTCACTTGCCTTGCGCAATATTCGCATCATTTGTTCCTTTGTTTTCGTTACGGGCATCGCCGGCATGATCATCACTTCGATTGCAGGCAACAATGTCGGGCTCGTCAATACGATCGGCGGCACGACCGCAATTTCTGCACTCGTCTTATTGGTCGCAACGATCAGTTCAAACACAACACGCCCAGACGTTTTCGATGAAGCCGCAGCCGAGCGACTTGAACTCAAAATTGCATCACTTGCAAAGTCTGGCGCTGACGAAAACGAACTTCGCGAACTTGTCCGTCTTGCAACACAACTAGGCAAAACAACTAGTCGAAACAACTAGGCCGAGATAACTGGGCGAAAATCTTGAACAATCTCAATGACCACGAATTCGCTACACACTTAGCAACCCAAACCGGCAAACGACTGGTCGAGTTGCGCGCTGCACTTGTCGAGCAAGGCGTTTGGGGCTGGGATTTAAAAGATGCAGGCGATGCAATGGCACAAGAATATTTGATGTCGCAGTTGCGCGAGTTTCGCCCTGATGATGCGGTTCTCAGCGAAGAAGCACTCGACACCTCGAAACGACTGAATGCCGAACGAGTTTGGATCATTGATCCACTTGATGGAACACAAGAATTCAGCGAACCAGATCGCAACGACTGGGCAGTTCATGTCGCTTTATGGCAACGCGACAGTAATCACGGGTCGCTTGTTGCCGCAGCAGTCAGCTTGCCTGCGATCGAAATGACTCTGAGCACAAACCCGCCACCGGCGCCACCAAAAAAACACGATGGTCCGCCACGACTAGTCGTTTCGCGCACGCGAACACCACGCGAAGCAGTCATCGTCGCCGAGGCTTTGAACTGCGACGCAATGCGACTCGGTTCTGCTGGCGCAAAGGCAATGTCAGTTGTGCTCGGCGAATGCGACATTTATCTTCACACCGGTGGCCAACACCAATGGGACTCTGCAGCACCTGTCGCAGTCGCTCGGGCCGCTGGCTTGCACACAAGCCGCGTTGACGGTTCACCTCTTATATATAACGACGAAGACACTTGGCTTCCTGATTTGATCATCTGTCGACCCGAACTTGCCGAGCCTGTTCTCGTCGCACTCGGTCACAAAAAATAGATTCTCGCTATGCGTGTCGTCATCGCATCTTGCAGTGTCACATATGAAGGTCGACTCGCAGCTTCATTGCCCGAGGCGACGCGACTAATAATGATTAAAGCCGACGGTTGCGTGGCGATTCACGCTGACGGTGGTGCCTACAAACCACTCAATTGGATGAACGCGCCGAACACATTCGAAGAACTCGCAGACCGCTTGATTGTTCGCAATCCGAAAGGCGAAACTCTGACGATTCAACTGCATCAAGTTTTCTCCGATGTTTCACATGCACTTGGCCAAGACCCTGGTCTGACCAAAGATGGTGTTGAAGCCGACTTGCAAGTTTTGCTTGCTGCAATGCCCGAAACAATCGAACCTGGTTTAACTCTGATTCGCCGCGAATATCCGACCGCAGTTGGGCCAGTTGATTTACTGTGTCGCGATGCTGCGGGTCAGACCGTGGCTATTGAGATTAAGCGTCGTGGTGAGATCGACGGGGTCGAACAACTCACGCGTTATATCGATTGCCTGCACGCTGACTCGGCGCTCGGCAAAATTCGCGGCATATTTGTCGCCCAATCAATCAAGCCGCAAGCACGCGTGCTTGCCGAAAGTCGAGACATCGGTTGGTGCGAAGTTGACTACGACGAACTTCGCGGCAAAAAAACTGACGATTTAAAACTTTTTTAAATTATTTCTTTTGCGGCTGCGGCCAAGTGCCGTCACGGCCGTCCATGCCCGCATTCAACCGAGCCTTAGACATCATCTCTTCAACAACTGGCCCAAGTTTAGTTGGGTCATCAACTGGCTTATGTGTCGGCCCACGGTGCCAACCTTCAGCGATTGCCAAAACATCACCACTGGCTTCAAACACTCGCCCAGTTATGCCAGCCGATTCAGTTGAAGCCAACCAAGTCACGATTGGCGCAATCCACTTTGGCGAACGTTGTTCACGCTCAGCCTCTGTCTCTGGTGCAGGTCCGAGATTTTCTGTCATTCGCGTCAACGCAACTGGCGCGACCGCATTCACAGTCACGCCGTATCGCGCTAGTTCAAGTGATGCAATTGTTGTGAACGCAGCAATGCCGGCCTTTGCCGCACCATAATTTGTTTGACCCACGTTGCCATAAATGCCCGATACAGAAGATGTGTTGATAATTCGACCGTCCACTGGTTTGCCCGCTTTGCTTTGGTCTCGCCAATAAGCCGCCGCGTGTCGCGATGGCGCAAAAGTGCCTTTGAGGTGCACTTTGATTACGGCGTCCCATTCTTCTTCGCTCATATTGGCCAACATTCGGTCACGCAAAATGCCGGCGTTGTTGACCACAGCATGCAAATCGCCAAAAGTTTCTACGGCGGTCTTGATCAAGCGCTCAGCACCTTCCCATGATGAAATATCGTCGCCGTTGGCAATCGCTTTGCCGCCCATCGCTTCAATTTCATTGACAACTTGTTGTGCTGGTGATTCGTCGCCGCCTTTGCCATCGACGCCTGCGCCGAGATCGTTGACGACAACAAATGCCCCGTGCTTGGCGAGGCTTAAAGCATGCTCGCGACCAATTCCGCGGCCTGAACCAGTGACAATTACTACTCGACCTTCACATAAGCGACTCATCGCCGAGAACTCTAGCCTGAGGCTCGTGGTCAATGCTATTTCGCAACAAAAAGCAACAAGCCACTGCGACGTATTAATAG
>Ga0222714_10002409_pt1 | contig 19759 bp, 21 predicted proteins | sample C33_3DmetaG_FD_165048 | JGI IMG/M metagenome (GOLD analysis project Ga0222714, IMG submission 165048) | Estuarine water microbial communities from San Francisco Bay, California, United States - C33_3D | ecosystem: Environmental > Aquatic > Marine > Unclassified | place: USA: California...
CGCAGGATATTCAAACCCGATCACTCGATTGTTCTTGCTGATCAGGACATTCACGGTTTCAATCTTGATGATTCTCATTTTTCTTTCCTTTTCTTTCTTTCCTTTTCTCTTATGCCCTAAGTATACCATACTTATCGGATTTGTCAACCCCCCTTCTGGAATTTTTTTGGAATTTTTTTTGAGATTTCTGCGTGTGCAAATACTGTGCCAAACTCTAACCGTCTAGTTTGGGTACGACATTTGCCTTGCCAGTTGACGTAAGTGGTTGATACCAAAGGACTTACGTCGCAAAAGCGGGGGGCTGAATCGCCCTAAGTCCAATGATATCAAGGACTTACGACGAATCAGCTAAAGAGTGTACAGATGTTCACTAGTGTACAGATGCACACTACTCCTCAAATGGTGAACGTTCGTTCAGTATGTTCTCTTCATTATGATAGAAGGCGACAAGTTTGGCGTACCTGTTCGCATGTTCACGTTTCTTTCTCTTCTCATCATCTTCTCTCTTGATCCTCTTCAATGCCTTGCGATTGAACTTGTGGAGAGTTTCGCTATCAATCTCACCACCATCAACCGTAGACTTTCTGCATGGGAAAGCCATGCCAACAAACAGACCATCAAGGAAACGTGCCTTGTGAACTTCCCAACCTTGCCATTCCTGATTCATCATCAATCCTCTGGTAAGCATGTAGAGTAAGAAAGAAACGCAACCGCAAAGAAAAGGATAGCAAGAAATCCTGTCATGTCAACCCCCTTGCTGTACTGCGAGGATTGCAACGGCTTCGTTTTTAGTGAGGAAGACCATGTGCTTATGGTGTCGCTTGTTGAGACGCTGCGGGCGAAGTGTACCGTTAGAAGCAAGTGAGCAACGGTAGCCGATCAAGTTGGTGTCAGTAGTGTGAGTGTATCGCACCACCTCTGCCTTTCCAGACTTGTCATTGTAACCGATACCGTAGAGAGGAGCGCCAGTGAAACGGATCATCTTTTTTCCTTAGAAAGTGAAAATCAACCTAGAGAAATCTTACCAGATCAACCGATGAAGTCAAACGTGACTTCCTCATTTTTTTCATTGAAGATTCGGAAAGACTTAGCGAAGTCGCTACCTTCCCAATCTCCACGAACAATGTTTTCCAGCATAGCGGAATCACTGTGAGTAGTGTAGTCGATCACTTCACCATAGGTGTCATAGATACGGGCGGTGAACAGAGTTGCAGTTGTGAAGTTCATGATCTTTTCCTTTTCTTTCTTATCCTTACTTGTCATGTTCTCATTATACAGATCATCGGCAATCTGTCAAACCCCCCTTCAAGATTTTTTTGGATTTTTTTCCATGACGACATCCAGCCAGATTTCCCCATCGTGCATGACCCACCCATATTCATGAGTTGGGGTGTATGTACCAATGTACACCTTGTCGCCTTCGATTCCTTCAAGTCCAATGCCATAGCCAAAGAGACATACGTACAGTAGGATAGTGTTCATCTGTTCATTCCATTGTGAAGGTCATTTGTCCTACCTATATCATCGGCATACGTCAAGCCCAAACTTTAGACGTTCACGGATTTGGTCGTAAGTAGTTGATAATACTAGACTTACGTCGATTTTGCGGGGGCTGTTATGTCGTAAGTCCTTTGATACCAAGCACTTACGTCACGGGGTGGGGGTTTTATCTTCAAATGTTAAACTGGGGGGAATAGGCGAAAAGGCCAGGGTGGTTTATAAACAATTCAACCATTCAATTTAAAATGTATTACCCAATCTCTCCAGATCGAACCTAAACGCTGCTAAATATCAACAAATCGTGTATAATAAACTCTAGAGGAGAAACAATATGAATACACCAAAACAAATCGACTGTCAATTGAACTGTAAGGCAACCGCCGCTCTTACTATGGGCGCCCTTTCTGACCTTGATAAACCAGACCGCCCCCTCTCATCTCTGATTAACGACGAACGAAGTGAGGATGCTGATGAAGCTAAAAACATCAATAATACAAGCGATTGAAAGAGGTAAAACAGTAAAAGATTCCAAGGACATAGAATTACTAGGAACAGAAGCCCTCTCAATTAGCCCAGATTACAAAAGATTTCTAGAAACCGGTAAAATTAGCTCGTCACAAAACAGCTTCTTGTCACTATTTGGAATCAATGTAAAGTTCTTCTATTCAGTTAGGTTTGAGTGCGAAAGACATGGCTTCACTGAACGTGGACTTGGATACATATATGAAAACGAAGGCAAGTTCTTTTTAAATAGATTTCGCCCTTTCTATATTATTGAGAAGGATGTCATATCTCCAACGCATATTGCAAGACCGATTACATGCTCAGAACTCTATAAAGACTACATTGTAGTATCTTCATACATCCCCTCTACGTTCACGGAAGTACTAACAGAGTCACACTCAGTTATTACCTCGGAACATCCGCACCTACCAACATCTGTAGTTTTACAAGAAAACTCAGTTCTGGGAAGGAATACAGACGGTCTTGTCTCCATACCCCTCGATTCACTAATTGATGAAGAGATAGTCCGCAAATCAGTTACAGAACACAACAAAAACTTATCTTTAAAAAGCCCGAAGGTTGATGTTAAAAGACTCACAGCTAATGATTTACAACTAAACGCAAAGAAAACCGCACCCGCAAGAAAAGGTGTGATCTATTATGATGAGTCAGACGACTGCCTAAAGTACTATGACGGTACAGGCTGGAGAAGATTGATGTGGCAGAAGGATGATTAATGAAAATACCCAAAGGCATGACAGAAACACAGGTCATCGAACAAATAACAATAGTTGTTGATAGAATAAGCCCAAGGTACACATTCTTAGGGTATGAAATTGATGACATAAAACAAGAGGCTTTTATTATATGTATGGATGCCCTTGATCGTTATGACACAAGTCGCCCTCTTGAGAACTTTCTATCGGTACATTTGTCTAACAGGTTGAAGAATTTTGTCCGTGATAACTTCTTTGTTAAAGACGATGAAGACAAAAAGAAGATAATGGCCCCAAAACCTCTACCTCAAGACGATCAGATTGTACAAAAAAATACAAACATTGACGATATTCTGGACACGGACGACATAAAACATATAATAGACAAGTTTTTGCCCGTTGAGTTCCGATCTGACTACCTAAAATTCACAAGTGATGCCTATATTCCAAAGAAGAGAAAACTTCATCTTATACAGGTTATAAAACATATACTAAAGGAGAACGGATATGATAATTCTTGATGATGTTATTGAATATTCTAAAGGACCAAACACAAAACTAACACCAAAAGCTCTTGAAATAGATGGTATGTCTAGTAGAAATGTTCGAAACTTGCTAAACAAAGTGTGCTCTATTGACAATTTAAGATATTTAGAGGTTGGAACATGGAAAGGCTCTACACTTTACTCTGCACTTGTAGGAAATAGTCCAGAATATGCACTTGCAATTGACAATTTCTCAAACAATTTGTTTGGAGGTAGATCTATAAAGAATATTTTCTTTGAAAACATGAAAGATGTTGGGGTGAATTTTGACTTTCTAGATGAAGATTGTTTCAAAGTCGATGTTTCTAACTTAAAATCTAAGTTTAATGTGTATTTCTATGACGGTGAGCATAGCTTTGAGGACCAAGAGCGGGCGCTAACTCACTATTACGATGTTTTAGATGATACATTTATCTACATATGTGACGATTACAATCCAGAACACGTACAAGCTGGAACAAAAAGCGGAATAGAGAAAGCCAACCTAAAAATTGTCGAAGAAAGAAAATTATTTTCAGCTAGAAACGGCGATACTAGTAGTTGGTGGAATGGAATATATATCGCAATCTTAAAAAAGTAAGGAATTAACAACGATGAGGAAGGGTAGAATCTCAAAAGAGGAAGAACGGATAATTGCTAGGCTTTTAGATAGCATGACACCAGAAGATATAGCCAAACACCTTGATCGTGACGTAGAATCTGTCATTGATTTTATAAAAAGGAAGTTTAGAGTAGGTATTACGGGGGAGGAAGCTGCCGCATTTTCACTAGAGGATCGCCCATATTGGTTAGAATTGCAAAATCAATTCACATCCGATGAACTTGAACTGTTCAAATATCATTGGTCACGCATAATCGCCCAGTTCAAGGACGACGTATTCCCCACTGAAGAACTACAAGTAATAGATGTTATCAAACTGGAGCTTCTCATGAACCGCTGCCTAAAGGCAAACAAGGATAACATAGAATATCTCAACGTTTATGAGAAACTTTTAGATGAAGAACGGCAACTTGACCGTGACCAACAGAATCAGGATACAATTATTGGATTAGAAAGACAAATGGCGAGTCTTAGAGCAGCACAAGAGAGTCTAAACAAGGACTATCGTGAGCTTCAAGCGAAAAAATCGTCCATGTTAAAGGAAATGAAGGGCACAAGAGAGCAAAGAATCAAAAGATTGGAAGATAGTAAGCAAAGTTTTGTATCATGGGTCGCAAGCTTGATGCAAGATCCAGAAAAAATGAAGAAGTACGGGATCGAAATGGAAAAAATGAAGATAGCAATGAAAAAAGAAGAACAAAGACTCGGATCTTACCATAAATATGAGGACGGAGTTGTAGATCAACCATTTTTAACACCCGATACAGTCAGGGAATGACCTCAAATAAAGATAAATAAGATGATTTTCCACGATCACAAAATTTTATTTATGCATCCAGGCAAAACTGGAGGAACAAGTGTAGAATATACCCTAATGAAGACTCTTTTGGGTAAAAATCACAAAGAAATTTCACCACTACAGGCAAATTATGACATTATGTACGGACTTTGCAGAAAGTCAAACATATATTTACATCATGCCGATTTACGATTCTATAAAATCAAAAACATAAATCATGAAACATACAAAAAATACATTACAGTTCGTCGCCCATACGAAAGAATATTATCAGCTTACTACTACAATAGTATAGATAAGAAGTTTGATTTTGAAACTTTCATTATGGAACAATTACAAATTTACATTGATCGGAACAATAAGGATTATACAAGAAATCATTTTGGTCATCAGGTTAATTTCTATGAAGACGGAATGAATATAATTAGGTTAGAGAACCTATCTAGTGACTGTGCTTCTCATGGTATTTATCTTGGTCCAGCCAAACACGCTATAACAAAAGCTTCTAAAATATGGAAAAATTATTTAGATGCTTACTCAGATCAAGCTCTTGAGCGAGTGTATGAACTATATGAACAGGATTTTTTACGTTTTGGATATTCAAAAGTGAGGAAAAAATGAAAGCTATAATTACAGGAATAACAGGGCAGGATGGAAGCCATCTGGCAGACTTGTTGCTTGAGAAGGGATATAAAGTTGTAGGCATATCTAGGAGGTCTAGTACAGACAATACGCAAAGAATCAAGCACATCATATCGAATCCTAGATTCACTTTGGTGGAAGGTGATCTTACCGATATGTCTAGTCTTTTGCTTATTCTTAAAGATAACGCCGATGTAGATGAAATCTACAACCTTGGGGCGCAGTCTCATGTAGGAACATCCTTCAAACAACCAGCATTAACATGGGATGTTACGGGTAAGGGATGTATTAATTTGTTACAGGCATTAGTTGATTTGGATATGCTAAATGTAAAGTTCTACCAAGCGTCATCCAGTGAGATGTTTGGAGCTTCTTATGACATCGGTAGAGACGGTAAAAAATACCAAAACGAAAATACTAAATTCCTACCTCAATCTCCATATGCAATTGCTAAATGTGCCGCTCATTACGCTGTTAGGTTATACCGTGAAGCTTACGGAATTCATGCTAGTACTGGTATTCTATTTAATCATGAGGGTCCACGAAGGGGTGATAATTTCGTTACCAAGAAAATTACTAAGTGGATTGGAGAATTCACAACTTGGTTAAGACAAATGAATCTAAGTGTCGATAATATTTCAGAATCTTGCAAGGAAGGCGACCTGATATACGCTTCTGGAGTTCAGAATAGCTTTCCTAAGCTGCGTTTGGGAAATCTTGAAGCATATAGAGACTGGGGATATGCTGGCGATTATGTCGAAGCTATGTGGCTTATGCTGCAACAGGAACACGGCGATGACTACGTTATATGTACAGGTCAGTCGTACAAAATCAGAGATTTTTTAGATATAGCCTTCGAAAAGGCTGGGCTGGACGATTGGTCTTACCTAGTCGTTCAAGATCCAGAGTTTTACAGGCCAGCAGAAGTAGATTACCTTAGAGGGGATTCTACTAAAGCTCAAGCAAAACTTGGATGGAAACCTAAAAACGATCTAACAAGTTTAATCGAAATGATGCTAGAGCATGAGAAACTTTAAAGTCAGCCTAGACTTATCTAATATTTTCAGAGAAATAGAGAAGTATAGACTCAGAGAATTCGATGCACCGTTTTTAACTATTTTTATACAGGCTGATGATCCAGATGAAGTTTGCTGTGAATTACTACTTAGGATTATAAACCAGCTACTAAAAATAGATAATTCAATTACAACAAGAGTTTTGTGTAGAAATATTAGGAAAAAAATTAGGTTTGACAAAATACAAGAACTATGAAAAGAAACTATAACGATCCGGCGTATGAGCAATTTCGCAAAGATGTTCTTAAAAGAGATAAGTTTAAGTGCAAAATGCCAAACTGCAACTCTAAGTCATCATTACAAGTTCATCATATTAAGAGGTGGGCACACGCACACGCTCTCAGATATGAAGTCTCTAACGGCATAACATTGTGTAGAAAGTGCCATAATTCCATAAAGGGCAAAGAACACCACTACGAATCACTTTTTTACACACTGGTTAAATAATGGCAAAATACATACAAGCACCATCGTTTACTGTTATAAAAGATACTAGAGAGCAAGATGGCTATCATTTTAGCAAGTTTAACACTTGTGACGGGATGATAGAGCAAAAACTTGATACTGGAGATTATTCAATAGCCGGTCTTGAAGACAAGATATGTATAGAGCGTAAAGGTTGTGTGGAAGAGTTAGCAATTAATCTAGGGCAAAAGAAACATGCTTTCTTAAACGAGATTGCTAGAATGGCAAGCTTCCCCCATAAGTATATCGTCTTAGAATTTTCGCTAGAAGATCTCATAAAATTTCCAGACGAGACTAGAATCCCAATTAAGAATATAGCATCTGTTAAAATAACTGGTAGGTATATGCTCAAATGTCTTATTGAATTTGAACTGTACAACAACGTTCATGTTTTATTCTGTGGCGATAAATATAATGCATTTCTAGCTGTTAGTAGCATCCTCAAGAGAATTAATGAAATGTATACCATTGGGAGAAAAAAATGATGCCGCATAGTAACAATGATATGTTGCATGATGTTCACAATTACGGTTGTTATACAAATACTAGAGAGATATTTCTTCATAATCATCATGCTTTCGATGAAAATCCTGGCGTTGAATACAAAATGTCGAATATCTTCATAAAAAATCTTAGATCACTAGAAGTAGAAAGTCATGATGAAATAACTGTACATATGCACAGTATTGGTGGAGAGTGGGCAGATGGAATGGCTATGTTTGATGGAATAAAAATGTGTCACTCTAAAGTTTCAATTATTGTGTATGGTCAAGCTGAGTCTATGAGTAGTATAATACTACAAGCCGCCACAAGGAGGCTTTTAACACCACACTCATACTTCATGGTTCATAATGGAATGAGTGGAATTAGCGGAGAGTATAGAAATGTGCAGAACTGGATAAATTTTGAACAGAAAATTTTTGACCAAATGCTAGATATTTATGCTGAAAGATGTTGTCGTGGAAAATTCTTTAAAGAAAAAGAGTACGATCAAGACAAGACTAAAAAATACTTGATAAAGAAGTTTAAAGATGGCGATTGGTATATGGAGCCGGAAGAAGCGGTGTACTATGGCTTTGCTGATAGAGTTGTGAATAAATGGTAAAAAACAATCTAAAAACAATTGACGAAGCTTGGCTTGGTATTGATGAGATTGAAACAAATGTTTTCAATCCTATGGCTATGCTCAATCCCAGTGATGATGATTTTCATCTTAGATTAGCTTACCTCATGACGAGGCCAGAGTATCTTTCCTTTACTGCTCATCACATACTTGGAATAAATCTACTTCCATCGCAAGCGCTGATTCTTAACGAAATATGGAATAGGAAGTTTCCGATGCTTATTGCTAGTCGAGGGTTTGGTAAATCTTTTATGCTTTCTCTATACGCCGTTCTAAGAGCATTAGTGCTGCCACGTAGAAAAATTGTTGTCGTTGGTGCTGCATTTAGACAGTCTAAGGTTATTTTTGAATATATGGAGACGATGTGGCGTAATTCACCCATGCTTAGAGATTTGTGCGATTCTGATAGCGGTCCACGTAGAGATACTGATAGATGTGTACTAAGGTTAAACGAAAGCACAATTACATGTTTACCTCTTGGTGATGGTCAGAAAATTAGAGGTCAGAGAGCAAATGATATTCTTGCAGACGAGTTTGCTTCTATACCTAGAGAAATTTTTGAGAACGTTGTAGCTGGTTTCGCAGCTGTTAGCGCAGATCCAGTAGAAAATGTAAAGCGTTTAGCTGCGCAAAAAAAGGCTCAAGAGCTTGGTGTCGAACTAGAAGTCGAAGAAAAGAAAGAGTACAAGAAAGACAATCAAATCATTCTTTCTGGCACGGCATACTATGATTTTAACCACTTTGCGACATATTGGAAGAAATGGAAAGCTATAGTTCAAAGTAAGGGTGATAGACAAAGATTAAAGGAGATCTTTGGTGGAGAAGAAGCTCCAGACACGTTTGACTGGAAACAATACTCTATTATACGTATACCATATGAGTTATTACCAAAAGGCTTCATGGATGCTGATCAGGTGGCCAGATCTAAAGCTACTGTACATTCTGGTATTTATCAAATGGAATATGGGGCTTGTTTTACAAGAGACTCACAGGGTTTCTTTAAACGCTCTTTAATCGAGTCTTGTGTTGTCAATGACTCAAACACCATTAAAGATAGCCAAGGGCGTGAAATCAGCTTCCAGGCCGCTTTAATTGGAAATCCTGAGAGAAAGTATATCTTTGGTGTTGACCCTGCGTCTGAAGTGGATAATTTTAGCATTGTTGTTCTAGAAGTTCATCCAGATCATCGAAGGATTGTTTACTGCTGGACTACAACAAGATCAGAACATAAAGAGATGGTAAAGAAGGGGTACTCAGCGGAAACTGATTTCTATTCCTATTGTGGGCGTAAGATTAGAGATTTAATGAAACTTTTTCCATGTGTACATATAGCAATTGACGCTCAGGGTGGCGGTGTTGCTGTTACTGAGTCTCTTCACGATAAAGATAAGATACGTGAAGGAGAATTGGCACTTTGGCCAGTTATTGATGATAATAAGCCAAAAGACACAGATGGAGAGCGTGGTCTACATATTATAGAAATGTGTCAGTTTGCTAAGTATGACTGGCTAGCTGAAGCTAATCATGGTATGCGTAAGGACTTTGAAGATAAAGTGCTAATCTTTCCATTTTTTGACTCAATAACAATTGGATTGTCAATATCAGAGGATGGTATAAAGAATAGGATGTTTGACACGCTTGAAGACTGCGTTATGGATATAGAAGAGCTTAAAGATGAATTAGCTATGATACAGATGACACAAACCAATAGCGGTAGAGATAGATGGGATACACCTGAATTAGTTATTGGTACAGGAAGAAAGAGCAAGATGAGAAAAGACCGTTATTCTGCTTTACTTATGGCTAATATGGCGGCTAGAATTATACAGAGAACCCCAGAACAACAGGAATATAAGTTTTATGGCGGGTTTGCTGGAGGTGGAGAGTTTAGGTCTAAAGCTGAAAACGAAAATTATTACTCTGGACCAAGCTGGTTCACTGATCAGATGAAAGATGTGTATTAATCAGTATAGTGCAATTACCAATTCAATTAACGGGAAAACAAAATGAACGATAAAGACATGATAACGTGGAATGATAATGACTCTACAAGCAAAGCTAATGCTCTGTCTCAATTTTCTGAAAACGTTGACTCATACACTGGCTTGTCAAAAAGCGTAGGTAATACTTATCGAAATTTTATCGACATAGAACCAAATCGTTCAGTTAGGCCCGGATTCACACAAAATGATTACTATGCATTCAGACCAAACGAAGCCGTTCCAAATCAACAACGTCGAATTATTAAGATGTGTATGGATGCCTATGACAAAGTGGGTATTATCAGGAATATTATTGATCTTATGGGTGATTTTGGGAGTCAAGGTATTCAGATTGTACATCAGAACAAGAGTGTAGAAAGATTTTACCAACAATGGTTTAAAAGCATAAATGGCAAAGAAAGATCAGAGCGTTTTCTCAATAACCTCTATAAGTGCGGAAATGTTATTGTGTATCGTAGCTATGCGCAGGTAACTCCAGAACTTAATAAATACATGAAAGCCCTATCTAAAGATATCAAGGTAGAGGTTCCAAATATTACAGAAAATCAAATTCCTTGGAGATATAATTTCTTCAATCCTCTTACTGTTAAGATGAAAGATGGTAATTTGTCCTTATTTATGGGTTTAAACAACTACACAATTACAACTAATTCATTTTTCGACAAGTTTACTAGCGGAGACATTCCAAGCCATGTTCTAGAAACATTGCCACCAACTATCAAAAGGTCGCTAATGGATGGACAGAAGGATATACCGTTAGATCCAGAAAGACTTGGAGTATTTTACTATAAGAAAGATGACTGGAGACAGTGGGCAAATCCGATGATTTATGCTATTCTAGATGATATTGTCATGTTAGAGAAAATGCGTCTAGCAGACATGTCAGCATTAGATGGAGCCATCTCAAATATTCGACTTTGGACTCTTGGTAATCTAGATCACAAGATTCTACCAAATAAGGCGGCAATCAATAAGCTACGTGATATCCTATCTAGTAATGTCGGTGGCGGTACAATGGAATTAGTATGGGGTCCAGAATTATCATTCCAAGAATCAAGTAGTGAAGTGTACAAATTCCTTGGTTCTGAGAAATATACTTCTGTTCTCAATAGCATTTATGCTGGTCTTGGCGTTCCACCAACTTTAACGGGAATGGCTACAAATGGTGGTGGTTTTACAAACAATTTCATTTCTCTCAAGACTCTTGTTGAAAGATTACAGTATGGGAGAGATCAATTAATTCGTTTCTGGGAAAAAGAAATAGAGATCGTAAGAAAAGCTATGGGTTTCAGATACAAAGCTCATGTTCAGTTTGATCAAATGACACTATCTGACGAAGCAGCTGAGAAGAACCTACTTATTCAACTTGCTGATAGAGATATTATCAGTCACGAAACACTCGTTCAGAGATTTAAGGAAATTCCTGAAATTGAGAAAATCAGACTTAAAAGAGAGCTTAAAGAAAGAGGAAATGACGCATATCCAGATAAGGCCGGTCCATTTCACAACGCTAATCTAAAGGGCGATCTTGAGAAGATTCAAAAGCAGGGCGATATAAATATGAAGCTTAGAGATAAGCAGCAAAAACAACAACAAAAGGATAATGGTCGTCCGCCATTAAAACAGGATGAAGGTCCACGTAAACAACGTGTTGAGCAACCTAGATCAAAACCTGGAGTTGCTGAATTATTTGTCTGGGCAGAAAATGCCTGGGAAAAGACATCAGAAATTGTAAGCAATGCTTTCATTTCCTCTCTAGGTAAAAAGAATTTAAGGCAATTGACAAAGGCTAATGTAAAAGACCTTGAGCAACTAAAATTAGATGTATTTACGAATATTTCTACTCTGTCATACGTAGATAGCGCACTAGTTGCAAACTTACTACATTCAAATTCTAAAACTCCAAAATCTTTTTCAGATGAGCTTATTGATAGGAAAATTAATTTTGAAGATATGACTATTGATACGTATAGGAAACACATTGTTGCGCTATACATAGAGCAAAAATTGTCTTAATTACGACATATTTTTCTTTTTGTGTATAATGTTGATGAGAGGAAATCAAACACTATGAAAATATATCAACAAGAAATTCTAGATGGCGTAGCGGAGAAGGTACGTGCAGATGTTTCTGTAGCGTATTGTTCTCCTGCTATTATTCTATCTGAACCAGCAAGTTCAGATGATGCGTTTTTTGCAAAAATTAAAGCAGAAAGCGCAAACCCAAAACAGATTGATTTATATTATCTTAAATCAGTTCTTGTATCTACTGGTTGGAACAAGAATGATGATGTTTTTTCTCCAGCAGAAACTTGGGCTGCTAGAACAACTCCAGAAGATAAACAATTTAATTTTATGCACGATGAAAATGATATCATCGGGCATATTACTGGTTGTTATGTTGTAGATAGAGAAGGTAATGCTATAGCTCAAGATACAACAGAAGCTCCTGAAAGTTTTGATATTATAACCGAGGCGGTTTTGTACAATAGTTGGACTAATGCAGAAAATCGTCAACGTATGCAACAAATCATAGCAGAAATAGAAGAAGGTAAGTGGTTCGTTTCTATGGAGTGTTTATTTGCTGGATTTGATTATTCAGTAGTAGATACTAAAGGCAACGCTAAAATAGTTGCCAGATCAGAAGAATCATCCTTTTTAACAAAACATTTAAGGGCGTATGGTGGTACGGGAGAGTACGAAGGCTATAAAATTGGTAGATCATTAAGAGATATCTCTTTTTCTGGTAAAGGTTTAGTTTCTAGACCGGCTAATCCAAGAAGTGTTATCCTTGATGCTAGCAAAGCTTTCTCTTTAAATGAAACGTTTACTAGTGTAGAATCAGAAGGAGATATTAATATGTCTGATAACAATGTTTTAGAGCAGCAGTTAGCTGAAACTCGTCAAGAGTTGGCATCTGCTCAAGAAGAAAACAAGGCCATTCGTGCCCAGATTGAAGCTGCAAAAGATAAAGAATATGCTGATACAATTGCTAGCCTTGAAAGCGATGTAACAGCCAAGTCAGAGGAAATTTCTTTACTTCAGGAAAAAGTAGCATCAGCAGAAGAGGCCGTAAAGTCTCTTGAAGAAGCTATTGCCGCCAAGGACGAAGAAATGAAAAAGAAGGAAGAGGAAATGAATAAGATGAAGAAAGAGCAGCGAGACAACATGCGTAAAGCTAGTCTTGTAGAAGCTGGTTTTGAGCCAGAAGAAGCAGAACAGTCACTAGCTCTTTATGATGCCCTAGAAGATGAAGCTTTCAGTCAGATTGTTGCTATGTACAACAAGAAGATGAAGGCTAAAAAGCATGAAAAGATGGAAGAGGGCAAAGCGGAAGAATGTGCTCAGGCAGAAGAGGACGCTCAGGCAGAAGAAGTATCAGAAGAACTTTTTGAGGATGTTAAGTCAACAGAAGCAACACTTGTTGATGCGTCTGACGACACAGATGAGTTACAAGCTACCAGAGCTAGTGTGGCCGAATGGCTAGAAAACAACGTACTACATAAGTGATAAAAAGGAGATATAATTATGGCTCTAAAATCAGATAGATTTGAACTACAGACTGATATCAGTTTCTTCTACAATGCTGGCACGGCTACCCGTGGCGGTGTTGTAAGTCACGATTCAACTGCTGGTTCAGGTGCAGCTATGGATCAGGGTGTAAACCTTGTTAAGTATCAGGCTGCTACTTCAGCAGTGGTTCCAGTTGGTATTCTTCTTAACGACGTAGTTAACAAGGATCTTACTCGTACTCACCTAAATCAGCACAAAGACGAAGTGCAGAAGGGTGGGAAGGTTACAGTTCTCCGTAAGGGGTATGTTGTAACTAATAGCATTACAGGTACACCATCAGCTGGTGATCCAGCTTATGCTTGTCATGTAACTGCTGGCAATCTTCGTAAAGACTCTCCAGGTAGCTCAGGTGTGCTACAGGTTGGTCGCTTCCTTTCTTCAAAGGACGAAGATGGTTATGCAAAAGTAGAAATCAACCTCCCCTAACTTTTAATTCCATGAAAAAGGAGAATTTAACTATGCCATTAAATACTAGACCTAGTGATGAATTCCTAAGTCTCCTACGTAAGTCAGGGGATGCGGACATCAATGTAGCTCAGGCTGCACAGCGTGAGTTTGCAAAAGCTCTTGAACTCCCACTTCGTAAGGGTGTTCTTGTCGGTAATATCCTTGGTAACATTTTTGAAACCATTAATGTAGAACCAGGGGCAACAACTGAATATCCTCTCGATCTTATCTCCCCTGGCCTTGAAGGTGAGCATGTTGCTTATACCAATCCTGGTCATGGTAGAATTCCAGAGCGTTCAGTTGAAGGCGATTATGTGATGATTCCAACTTATAGCATTGCATCATCAGTAGACTATCTACTTCGCTATGCCCGTGAAGCAAGATGGGATATTGTTGGTCGTGCCATGCAGGTTATGGAAGCTGGCTTCACAAAGAAGATGAACGATGACGGTTGGCACACACTTCTTGCTGCCGGTGTTGATCGTAATCTTCTCGTTTATGACGGTGACGCAACTGCTGGTCTTTTCAGTAAGAGACTCGTTTCTCTTATGCAGACTGTAATGCGTCGTAATTCAGGTGGTAATAGTGCTTCAGTTGGTCGTGGTCGTCTTACTGACCTCTATGTTTCACCAGAAGCTCTTGAGGATATCCGTAACTGGGGTCTTGATCAGGTTGACGAAGTAACTCGTCGTGAGATCTACACCGCTCCAGAAAACGGTGCTCCAATCACCAGAATCTTTGGTGTTAACCTTCATGACCTCGATGAACTAGGCGAAGGCCAGGAATATCAGGACTTCTTCACCAATGAGCTTTCAGGTGCTGTTCAGGCAAGTGATGTTGAGCTTGTTGTTGGTCTTGATCAGTCCACAAATGATAGCTTTGTAATGCCAGTCAAGGAGCAGTTACAGGTCTTCGAAGACCCAACTCTCCATCGTCAGCAGCGTGCTGGCTACTATGGCTTTGCAGAACTCGGCTTTGGTGTTCTAGATAATAGAAGAGTCATTCTTGGCTCATTCTAATCTAGACTACTAAACAAAATCAAGCCGCTCTCATTAATTGGGGGCGGCTTTTTTTGTGTATAAGATAGTAGATGTATACACTCTAGGACTCTATAGGAGAAAAATATGGCCGCTCTATCAGATTATTTGGAATCTGGTCTTCTTAGTCATTTGTTTAGAAACACTGCTTTTGAAAGACCAGCAAACATTGCTATTGCTTTGACCTCTTCTGTGCCAAAAGATTCAGACACGGGTCGAACAATTCCAGAAATTCCTTCAGGTGTTGATCAAGGCATTGATCATGTGTCAACCAATTATGCAAGAGTTGAACTTGGACCTCCAGCAGATAGTGGCGATATCAATTGGAACACTGTTGGTTCAGACCCTTTCACTATATACCAAGTCTACAGCGAAGAAGTCAACCATAGTGGGTATTTTTATCCATTGTACTTGCTACAGGCTTCTGGAGAAGCTGCATCGTCAGCTAGTTCAGCTGCTCTTGTAACATTTTCCAATACATTCCCAGGTGTTAATTTTTACTCACCAACAAACCTTTATGTTAGTGGTTCTGAAGTAAATGGTGGATATACTCAGTATGAAGGTAATGGTTTCATAAAAAACAAATTAGATCTAGTTTTCAATACAGCTTTGACTGATTGGGGCTGGGTTTCTGGTGTTGCTATTGTCGATAGCGCATTACATGGTAGTGGTAACGTTTTAATGTACGCTCAATTACAAAATCCAAGGAATGTGTATATCGGTGACAGTATTAAGTTCAATGGTAACTCATTAGAAATCAGTCTCAAATAAGCAAGGCTTTTAAATGATTATTAGCAAACAACAACTTATCACCAATATTGTTACAGAGTTATCTGATAATTCTACTGGCCTAATATCTCCCCGTGATATTAGGCATAATCTTTTGGATATTATAGACTCTGCGCACAATCTATTACAAGGTAAGGATCTAGATACTAATAATTTTGCATCTTTGGATACTAGATCAACCAGGGCTGGCAAAGAGACTTTCAAAAATTACTATGTAACCAATAGTAATAATGAAGATAATTCAGCTTTTGGTCACTCTGCCTTGAGAAACAATTTTCAAGGAACAAAGAACACAGCTTTGGGATCTAGCGCTTTAAGTTGTAATGTTTATGGTGGTGACAATGTTGCTGTTGGATTTAAGTCGGTTTCAGCTAATACTACTGGTTATGGAAATGTTGGGCTAGGAACCTATACATTAGAATCAAACAAGTTTGGAAACTATAATGTAGCAATAGGAAACGCTGCCGGTTATTACGTAGGTAGAAATACTAGCAACAAACTGTACATAGCTTCACATCCTGTTGATTCTGGATATATTTGCGCTAATCCATCTGGGATTGGACTAACTCCTCTAGTATACGGAGATTTTTCATCTGTAAAATTTGGCATTGGCGTTAAAACCCTGCACAGCGACGGTACTTTGCAAGTCAGTGGAAATATAACACCGTCTCAAAATGCTCAGTTTAATTTAGGCTCAGATTCTTATCAGTTTGACAGACTTTATTTATCTAGTGGTATAAAGTTTCCAAGTGGAAACATTGCATACTCTCACGATTTAGAAGCCATTTCTGTAAGTGGTAATGTTTTACCATTACAAACCAATACGTATAATCTTGGTTCAGAAAATAATAGATGGAATGTTGGTTACTTTAAAGATGTTATAGCAGAGTCTTATACTGAAATCAATAGAACTGTTTCAGACTGTTATTATGAGTGCAAAACTCTGTATTTAGCAGCAACTGGAATTTGTGAAGGCGATTCTGAGTGTGGATATCTAAACGATCAAGAGTTAGTAGACGCCGGTTTTGTTGTTCAGTCGAGTGGAGATAATAACTCATATTTAAGAAATTACTATTTCAAATTTAAACCATACAATAGCACATTAACTTGGTTAGAAAATGATAATGTTTATTCACGCTCTAGCTGGAACAGTAATATCAGCATTCACATCAGTGGAGGATGCCACCTTTTAACAGATAGAGTTATAGGAAGCGGCCACCTTTCTTTAGTTACCCAACCAAGCGGCATGGGTATCTACATTAGAGATGATTTCCTTGGTAAAAAAATATACTTTGGTAAAACAGCAAATCATTCAATTAACGGTGTTGGTGATATAAACTTTCTACATGGTTCTATAAACGATAATGTTGTTGATATTCGTGACTACGTATGTACATTTGGAGCGCTTCAACCAGGAGTAAATGTATCCCATAGATTTTTAAGTAACACAAGAGTTAATGAGCTAGATCAATACAATAGTAAGCCTAAGTTAAAGGGTTTTGAAGTAAAGTATTTTGACGATTCTGATATTAATTATGACGGTCCTCTATCTGACAGATTTGCAATTAGCTCGTATGATAACACTTCAGAACCAATACACAGTCTAATTCTTATGAAGGGCGGGGATTCTGAAGGTGTTGTTGGAATCAATGACTTTGAAGGCACAAGTCATCTAAAATTACCAGAAACTGCACTAAATATAAGAAGTGCCAGAAATGCTGTAATAAGAGCAACTGCCGAAAACGACGGATACTATGAAAGTTCACTCCAGCTATTTGGTCATGAAAATTGTGTCAATAGTGGGCTAGACATTACATACTTTAACCACAGTGGTATAGCTGATATAAGTATGTATAAAAAAGGAAACAAAGAAATCTTCATTAGGATGGACGAAGATAGCAAAATTGGTTTTTTTGCTGTAAGTGGCCAAATGCATGATATGATTACTATTGGTGGATCAGGTCATAGTAAATCGGTAGTTAGTATTTGTGAGACTACAGGCGCCATTTCTCCAACACAAAAGTACGGAAAGCTATACGTTAAACAGCGTCAGGTTTATGATAAGCAATCATCTTCGATTTATTTTATGGATTCTAGTGGCAATCAGTTTAATCTTGCTTTAAATAAATATGACAGCAACGACAACCTTGTATACTCAGATATCCAAGGTAATACTTTAGGTGGAATGTATTGTAATGGTGATAGGTCAATTCTAGAAAATAAAGCATATGACAATACTGGTTTTGGATTTTTAGCACTTCAAAACCTTACGTCAGGTGACAGAAACGTTGCGATTGGTACTTCTGCATTACTGCATATTACTAGCGGAACAGATAATATAGCTATTGGTTACAAAGCTTTGTATGATTCTAATGAAGCTATAAGTGGAAATATAGTAATTGGCAATAATTATCTAGGAAGAGACTTAGCTTCTAATGACACTTTGTTAATAGGAAATGGCGATCATCCGATAATCAGCGGCAATTTATCAACAGATGAAAGACATTTGTTCTTACCACATGGAAAAATCGAGATACAGAGTGAAGATAACGTTGAAAAATTACTCATAAAAAACAATACTATTGAAGTGATTGATGCTGGTGGTGACGATTATCCACAAAATCAACTTTCTTTTAAATTCACTGGCAATGAAAGCGTAGATTTGCTACTATTAAGTCATAGTGGAGATCCACTTTCTAACTCTGGAAATTATGAGTTTGCTAATAGTGGTTTACCGTCAGCAGAGCTTAAAGGCGATCTAAAACTACAGGGTGCTATAAGATTTAGTGATAATACTTCTCTCTATTCATCATCTGGGATTAGTTTTGCGCACTCTTTAGCAATTAACAATGCGAGCAGATTAGACGAATTATTAATCGAGGGAATTGCGCAGCAAACTATTCTAGCAGGAAATTACAATTCACCAACAGTTGGCTATATATTAACTAGCACTGGTGAAGAAGTTTTGGTTAGTAATAAGGACAGATTTCTTCAAATTAATCATAATGATTTTGTTGTGGCTATAAAAATTGGATCGGAGTATAGACCTCTTTGGGTGAGTAGCGAGTCAACTGCTTGTCAGTGTTGCGGGCATTAAGGATATGATAATATGGGAAGACCAAAACGATGCGCTAAACCACGGAAGCCGTATATATCATACACCCCAGCGGACACAGTTACTACCACCACAACTACAACTCTAAGCCCTTCAGAAGATTTAACTTCTTATATAGTTATTCCAGAAAGTGGAGTAGAATGCCCAAGAGACATTGATGATTGTCCATGTGGAGAATTGTACATTGCCAAAAGTAGCGGCACTAATTATAGTCAGATTACAAATGAGAATGGCTCATGGGGTATTTATGACTTACCAACACTTATAGGTACATGTAATTCTTCAATTGTTGTAACTTATCTGCACTCAGAAGATGTATATCTTCAATCTAGTAAGGTGTTTAAAACAATATCAGAAACTATGTCTAATGCAGATGATCTGTACTTAGATAATTATTCTATTCAAATTGTTGACCAGTTAAATGAAACTGGTGATGATTATAGAGATAACTTTTTTGAACTCAAAAACAGAATAAAAATGGCTTTAAGAGTCAAAGAAGACAATTTACTTATTGCTGAGAAATACTTTGGAGCAAACACTGCTACTATTCTGTTCAAGAAATTAACATTGAGTCAGCAAGATTTCATAAAAAAAATCAACATAAAAGACAAAACACTGATATTAGAAATTCATAGTATTTGTGACTTTGATCCAGACAAATGTTTGCCAGAAGTAGACCCAGACGACTGGAAGACTACTACTGGTGAGCCTACCACCACTGGTGAGCCTACCACCACTGGTGAGCCTACCACCACTGGTGAGCCAACGACTACTGGTGAGCCAACGACCACTGGTGAGCCAACGACTACTGGTGAGCCAACGAC
>Ga0222714_10002410_pt1 | contig 19751 bp, 10 predicted proteins | sample C33_3DmetaG_FD_165048 | JGI IMG/M metagenome (GOLD analysis project Ga0222714, IMG submission 165048) | Estuarine water microbial communities from San Francisco Bay, California, United States - C33_3D | ecosystem: Environmental > Aquatic > Marine > Unclassified | place: USA: California...
TAATGGATTTTTCAGCATAAAATATAGTAGTTTAACTCCTTATCTTGTGAAATCATTACAAGAAACCCATGAAAAAATCAGACATTTAGAAGAAAAAATAAAAAAAGAAAAGATTGAACGAGAAAAAATGAAAGATTTCTTTTTAGAAGAAATTAGAAAATTAAGAGATGAAATAAAAAATAAATAACTATTTATAAACTAAACCCGCCATACCTGAAGAAAAAACTAAAACATTATAATTTATAGCATATATATATAATATTTCATTCGTATAATTATGGTTTGTTGTAAAAACCATTTCCGCTGTATCAATAAGCGAAAAATTACATGATCCACTCGGTTGATATTCTTTAGGATTTAAACAAAAACTGTACATGTAAATGTGTTTTCCAGGTAATTTTAAATCACTATTTAAAGGTTGTAATAATCTAAAATAACTAGCATCTCTTTCGTAGAAACGGTCAATACCATTTAATTTTAATTTAGCAGTTCTAAAAGATTCGTATGAATTTACACCATATATAACCTCCTTATTACCTTGACCATTTGCCTGATAATTAAAGTAATCGTGTTTATTATCTTGGGATGAGCCGGAAATATTTGCGATAGCATTCATATCTGATGAACCATTTCCGGATTCTATATTAACGGTTCTTTCTTGAACAACCCATATTAGTTGTTTTATGGGATGATAAAATTTTATTTCGTTTATTAATTTCATGTTAGTCTCATATACTTGAACTTGTTGTATAAGATATGCTTTCTTTTCTAGAATATATTTTTTTTTTTCATCTTCATCTAAAAATATATAATCACACCATAATTCTATATCTGGTTCATTATTTGAAAATGCTAATTGACCATCTAAATTAAATAAATGCTCAACAGAACGAACTAACATATGTATTTCAACATCGTGTTTATTTATGGATATTATAGGTAAGTATAATCCGGGATTATCACAAAACCAAAAATGTAATGGTATATATAATTTTAAATAATGTGGATCTTCATTTCGGTTGCCTTTTTTAAAATACCCATATTTAGAAGGGTGTTTATTTAATCCTATCCATTCTTGTTCATCTTTATCATATAGTTCATTATAAATATCCAACCACTTTGATGTATGCTTTTCAATCGTCTGACGACCTATTTTTATTTCACATTCTTTTAAAAAAGCGTGTCCCGTATTGTTAGTCCAATTTAAGTAAGTCCCCGTTTCACTTATATTTCGAGCATCTCCACGAAATAATTTAACTTCTAATGACATTTTACCAATTAAATCCCCAACCCGTGATAATTTTGATTTAATTAATCTTTCTCCAATCCCTTTACCAGTTATTTGTTGACGTATTGATTCAATAGAAAAGTTGGTATGTCTTCGATAAACAGCTTTGAAAAATGAAAATTCAGGATTCCCAGATAAATATGTATCCATTTTACCTTTAATGACTAATTGTAATATACCCCCTCCCATTTTACTATACTTATATTAATTATAATTATATTTAACTTGAATAAGCTAAACCACCCATTCCAGAAATAATTCTCAAAATGTTATAGTTTACAGCATATATATTGCTTATAGTTGCTGTTTTATTAAATATTAATTTCGCACTATCTATTCTTGAGAAATTACATGAACCACTTGGTTGATGTTCTTCTGGTTCTAAAGAAAAAGAATAAACATATATATCTTTTTTGAGTTGAGAACATCTAGAAATCGGACTCTGAACACGTGCGATTATCTCAAAACTAACTCTTTCTCCCACAACATTTTCTGTTAGATCTTCTGAAAAAATATCATTAAACTTTATTTCATAAAGTGTTTTTCCGCCACCTAGAAGAGTAGTTGTTTTAAATACCTCTAATACAGTTAAATTACGAACAATATTTTCTATATATTTAATAGAACCTTCAATATTTAATGTTAATGAATCAGTTTCTTCTTTCAATAACGATTGCCCTTCTAGCGTTGTGATATTTTTATAAGCATTGGTCCCCGCGCCCGTTTCGTCGAAAACATACGTAGGGTAATAGGTCGGATCCAGCCCATGCCGCGGGTTTCTTATAACTATTTTATATTTTCCGGTATCCAGAGTAGGGGTAGGATTATCATCAGTAGGCGCCACCACTGACCATTTAAGCTCTTCTGTAGGAGAAGCTGTCCCTGTCAGCTCTGCCGCTAGTGCATCAGTAGTAGTAGGATTAACCGTTTTAGTTTCGACCTTATAGTAATTAATCCTAACAACATCTCCAACTTTAAAATCTATTGAATCTCCCTCACTAAGGAAAAGAAACACATCAAATCTTGTCGTCGATAATTCACTTGAAGAATTTGTTCTATCATTTATTTTTTTATTAATAAAAACATTATCTCCCCCATTATTAAATTCATATAAATTATTAATATTACTAACATAATTATATTGTTTACTAAAAATAGATTCATTTAATAAAACCGGTTGTTCTCTTTCTTTTATATTATATCCGGGTATAGATGTATGGTGTTTATAAGGTTGTTCTAACATGAAATATTCTTTATCTCTTTCATAAAATCTGTCATGTCCATTAATAGATAATTTTATTTTATGATCTGTCATAGGAGTTTCTGTTGGAGTTGTCCATATAATTTCTTTTATAGGATGTTCTAAATTTAATTTAAAAGATTCAGAAGAAACATCTTTTTCTTTTTGTATTTGTAGTTGTTCAATTAAGTATTCATGTGAAACTTGGGAAAACCTCCTGCGTTCATCTGTGTCAAGATATACATAATCAGCCCATACTTCTACTGAATGTTGTGATGTGAGACTCTGATTTGTCCTTGTTAAATTATCATTCTTTGAAGCACTATATAATCCCACTCCCCACGTAAATTTCATTTGAACTTCATGATACTGTAAAGCTATTAATGGTAATGCTAGTCCTGGGTTACGACAAAACCAAAAATTAAGAGGATAACGTATCATGTCTTGTTTTGTATCACCTCCTATAACTAAATTATTATTAAAAGAACCGGTCATATATTTATAACCATCCGATTTTGATATGGGTGTGGTTAATTCACTCCATATTTGATTCCATTCTTTATAATGTTTATCTATTCTTTGACCTCCTATTTCTATTTCAACATCTTCTACAATACTATCTCCACATATCCCAATTGTTTTGTTTTCATCACTTTGCTTTGCTAAAATGTAAATCCCTAGAACTAAATCACCATTTCTAGAAATTGTAACCGTTGCCTTATTATTTACATTATCAATGCCAATAAACGATTGTCCACTAATATTTTGTTTTATTGTTTCCATTGAGAAATTTGTGTGGCGGCGATAAACAACTTTGAAAAATGTAATTTGTGGATTCCCTGTCAAATAAATATCTTGTGCCCCATACGCTACTAATTGCATTAATCCACCACCCATTATTATATTATATAATATAAAAGAAAAAAATATTAATGAAATAACTTTATACGAAGATTATATTGCCTCAATAAATTTATTAAAGAACGCTTTTGTTTCACTATCATCTTTTACTAGATCAAGGACTTGCTTGACTGGATTCATAATCTGATTAGAGATGTAAAAATCATAATCGAGTTTTAAATTTTTTTCTTTTATATATTCGGGATGTTCAATCCTGTCGCCCTGTAATATTTTTTTAGGCTTTGGTTTACCCTTTTTAGCACCACTCTTGTAAAGGTTATTATAATCATAAATATCTGTATCTTTAAGTTTTATATAAGCGTAAGGGATTCTATCATTTGGTTTAGGTTTATTACCTGGATTCCTCTCTGCCATGCGATCTGCTAAAACCTTATGTGCTATTCCTTCCGGATTTTTATAATAACCTCTCAAAGATTTAGATATGACAAAGTAACTTTCATCCATCTTACCATCTTTTATTTCTTGTAATGTTTTTTCTAACCATTCAATTGCTAAATCTACACTTCTTTTATTCATAATTATTTCAATTACATTTCCAAAAACATATTTACATATAGGAGCATTATCCCTTCTCTTCATAACAATACCCATCGATGTTCTTTCCTTGGGTTTATCGTGATCTATCTCATATTTATCACCAGTATATCTTTTTTTTGATATAAGAATGAATGGGTAAAATGTTTTTTCATATTCAAGGTCTTGTGGGTCGTGTAACATATTTTTAGTAACCCACTCACCTGCTTTTAGACCACAATCAATACAATAACGAAGTGCTTCTTTACCTTCTAGAATTTTACCAGTATCTTTATCTTTCCTAGAAAACTTTACGAAAACAGAATCTGTATCACCATATACAATATCGGGTTCTTCATAACCTTCCTCTTTAGCCCATAGTTTTACACCGCTACTAGCATCTTCTATTCTCTGTCTACCTATTGCAGTTGTACAAGCCGCTATTTTTTTAAAGAATACTGGACTTGTTCGCGCACCCATTTGACCATAAACAGAATTTGCTGTAATTTTATAAGCTAACTGAAAACCATCTAAAACTTTTTTTTTATTTTCATCTGTTGTTAGTGCTATTTTTTTACGCGTTGATCTCCTTTCATCAAGAAGTGTTAAAAGAACATTAGGAATAATACCGATTGATTCTTTAATAATTTTATCATCTTCTGTTCTTTTATTTTTTACAAAATAACATATAGTTTTTGTATCTGCTTTTTGTTTATGAGTAGTTTTACCTTTTTGTTCATAAATATAATCATCATATTCAATTGCCCAACAATTATCATAACCTCCAATATCATTAATAACTTTTTCTAAATCTGGATTATTATTAATATCTTCTTGTGTTCCAATAAATGTTTCATGTGATAAATTCTTTTCTATAATAGATGAAGGATACAGAGAGGCATAATCCAAAACACTTATAGGATCATCCGAATATATTCCAGGTTTGGGATCCAAAACAACAGCACCCTCAAAACCATCATCCAATTGACCTTCTTTAAAACCTCTTAATGTTGGTATTCTGGTTTTTTTCTCTGAACATACCTTTGTAATAATTGAATTAATCTTAATACCTTGACCTCTAAGGAAAATATATGATATAGGGACCCATGATACACATGCCATACCAATATTATTTGGTATCATATCTAATTGTAAAAGTAAATGTATACAAAGTTCACAATCCATAATACAATACTTAGCTACTTCTGCTCTTCCCTTACTCCCACCATATTTGTGCTTATCAAAAATTTGCTGTGGAGATATATCATCCTTAGCTAAACACCACTCATATGAAATAAGAGTGTCTTTGTATTGTCTGTTTATCGTTGCTATTCTTGTTCCAAAGATAAATATATTTTTATCATCATTATCCAAAAGAACTACCTTAAATTTTTTACCATTCATAAATTTAAATGAACCAAATTTCGTATTGATGTTTATAGTTATATAATCTCCAATTTTAAGATTACCAATACTACTTACATTTATATTAACACCATATTTACTATCCCTTTTAACAACCTTAGTATTTTTTATTTTCCCTCTCATAAAATGAGAAGATACATCATCTAACTTATAAGAGTCCAAAGGATGATTTTTTTGTATCTCTTTTTGTATGTCGAAGACAATGCGACCATCCATAGAAATATATTTAAGAATATTATCTCCAAGACCAGATGAACTAAGTTGTTTTGATTCAACTTTACATTTTTTAGTCCAATGATTGTCATAAGGACGAAGAGATTTCAACGTTGTTATAGTTTCATCTTTATTTTTAATACGTTCAATATCATCCTTAGAAATTATGTCAGAATCACTATTTCTCATTAATCGTCCAAGTCTGTAAAAATCATTCTTTGAACAATCTTTATCACATGATGAAAATGTATTGGACCTCTTACATTTACTACAACATGGGAATAAATAATCAATTCTTTTGTTAATATAATCAAAATCAAAACCAAATATATTATATCCTGTTATAAAATCTGGATTATAATAGAGAATTACATCTTTCCATTTTAGTAATAGTTCTTTTTCATTACGACATTCAACTATTTTAACACCAGGAATATCATCACATATTTTTTCATCTGGTTTATCCTCATTACCTATAATAACCATTACTCTGTCAAAACAAGATACTTCTCCAAATCTATGAAACACAGTTCCAATTTGTATAATTGAATCACCTTTAATCTCTATCTTTTCACCTTTATCGTTTTTAAAACCATTCAAAATTTTAGTCATTTTTTCAATAATTGATTCACGGGTTTTTGATGATTCTTTAGAATTATCAAGTTCATCAAAGAATTTTTTATCGTTAATTTTTGCAATTACACTATCAAAACTTTTTTTAGAATAAATCCCATTTGTTGTATATATATTTTGAACATCATCAGAACCTTTCTCAAAACAATCCTTCAAACATTTCTTAAAGAAGGCACATTTTATAGCAATTGGATTTAAATTATGTGAATTTCTAAAATATGCCTCATGAATATCTATTGCTACTTTCTTAAAGTCTTTCGTGGGTGCCGGAAAATCTCCATGAGATGAATCACATTCAATATCAAAAGATGCTGTAATAAATCCTGGAATACTTTCATTTTCATATGGTTCAATATCTTTAATTTTAAGATTATTGATTTCAATATCAACATTAAATTTTTTATTTTCATCTACTATCCAACGATCCCGATTAGCTTTTACGCATACCCAATTACATGATTTTATATTTTTTTCATGAAGGAATCGTAACATAGGATGTATTTTTGCCTCATAAAGATTACTTTCACAATCACAATTATGCTCTTGTTTAAACCATTGTATATACTTCGGATCAGCATTTTCTAATTTAGGTTCAGAACCATTGAATTCAAAACATATAACTCCATTTTCTATGTGTTTTAGATTATAGTTATAAAATGTTGAAATAGCAGTAATACATTTTTTCATATCTCCATATGTACTAAAACTTATCTTGATAAATTTATAATCCATAACTTTTTTTGTATCATGGTCATAGTTAAATCCATAGAAGTTCTTGTAATGCTCTCTTTCAATCTGAATATAATTTCCATTCCAGTTCTTACTACCGCCTAGTGGTGGTTTATGACCATTCATAAATTTGGTTACATTTTGTAAAAACTTCTTAGTATATGTTTCACTCCACCCATTTACAACTCGGATATAAAAGAAAGGTTTAAAACCATTTACATTACAAACAACATTTAAACCTTCTTTTGTTTTACCATAAAATGTAATCGTAAATTCTCTATCCCAAAAATCTCCTCCTTTTGGAACATCGTCTGATTGTATATCGATGATATGGAAAATTAAATTATCGCCCATTATATTATAATAAATAATAAGTATTGATTTTAAATGTTATCAATATTCAAATTTATAAATATAATTATAATATAAGATAAAATAAAGAATGAATAACTTTCTCGTTTTTTTTGGTAGTTTCTTAGTTATATTTTTGATCCTCAAAAATACATATGTAAACAAAAATATCATAAAACGTATATCAAAAAAAGATAATAAAGAGTATTTTGTAAGAGATTTAGATAATTCACAAGAAGCCGCTGAAAAACTTTCTGTTATTAATGAAAAAATACAACAATTAATTGCTTCATTAGATGAAAATGAAAGAAATGGAATTGATAGATTAAAAAAAAATTATAATCCAAATACTCTTTCAGAAACAGAAGAATATTCTAAATACACATCTTATTCTTTAAATAAAGGTGAAAAAATAGCACTCTGTATAAGAGATAAAGACAATATTGGTAACTTTATCGATGATAATACAATTATGTTTGTAGCTATACATGAATTATCACATATTATGACAGAAAGCGTTGGACATAAAAAAGAATTCTGGGATAATATGGCTTTTTTATTAGAGAAAGCAAAAGATATAAATATTTATAATCCTGTTGACTATAGTAAAAATAACATAGATTATTGTGGTATGGAAATAAAAACTACACCGTATGATTTCAAAAAATAATATTATAATTATTAATATATATATAATGGATACTAAATTCTGTAATATTCATGATATCCCTAAACGGATATATAAATGTTGTTCAATAAAAGAGAAAAAAGTATTCGTCTTTTTAAGCATATACTTTATAGAAACTGGTTTTAGTGTTGGTGAATATATAACATGTTTAGATAAAGGAAAACGTGTTTATGGGAAAATTGTGGGAATTACTGACAAAAAAATAAGGATTAAAACAGATAATATTAAAAATAAAACTAAAAAATTTGATGTTATAACCCTTCCCGAAGAAGTAAATCGTGTTCATATCTTTGATACTTTGATCCGGAAAATATCTGAAAATATTAAAAATAATAATAAAAATATTTTTGAAGGATGTAATAAATCTCACATAGAACAACTAAAAGGTTTTATAGGGGATAAAGAAATTATAAAAGAACTTTTTCCTTTATATAAAAATGGGTTTGAACATATATTTATTTTTAACGAAATGCTATATGAAGATGATACAATAAATAATGTTTTAAAAAAAATATCATATTTTTGTAGTGATATAGATTTTGAATCATATAAATATATATATGCCTCATACTTTAATAGTTTAGGTAACATATTACCTTTGGGTTTCGAATATAGTGATGAAAATGTTCTTCATTCGAATGATTTAATTCAAAAAAAATTATGTGATATTTTTAAAGAAGAGAAAAAACATGAAGGTTTAAATATAATTAATAAAAAATATGAAGAACTCATAGAAAATTTTGATATCAAAGATAATATTATTTATTTTATAAACTTTGAAGATTTTATTGATAAACATGAATTGAATACAATTGATTTTAAAAAATGTAGTAGTGGTGACTATGATGTAAATGAATTTAAAACAAAGATAATCAATAAATATTGGCCTTACCTAATAAATGAAAAAATTGAGAAAATAATAGGTCGGACAGATGACAAAAAAGATGAATATCTAAATGAAAAGGAAAAATTAAATATTTATTCAATGGGAAATCGCTTAATCTATGGAAACATAGATAAGGAACACGTATGTGATGAAACCATTATAAAATATTTTAAAAAAACTATAAAACAAAATAAAAGCGTTACAGTTGATCTTTATAAATTATTTACAGACATAAAATTAAATGAAAGTATTCCTTTTGTAAAATGGACAAATGCTAATAATGATAATAAATATTATAAACTCTATAAAGATTCTATTCTTTATGAAGGTTATGATGATTCAATAGAAAATATTAAAATGGTAGATTTTACTACATGTAGAGAGTGGATAAAAGATCTATATAGGAGTAAAAAACGTTCATTAGAAAAAATAAACAGATATGATGTTATTCATAAAGAAGATGTAATTTCTTTCAAAATATTTTCTCCAGAAGGTTATTATTGTGATCTCTCTATTCATATAGATGGAACACTTGATTTTATTATCAAAAAAGACAAAGAAAATAAAGGTATTTCATCAAAAGAACAAATAATAAAACTTATTGAGTTATCAAATGATCTTATTAAACAAATAAATGATGAAAGAAAATATTCAGAAGATACTTTATTAGATTTTGAAGATATAGAAGATATCTTTTTCAGTAAAAATGTTGATTTTATTGATGCTCAAATATCATTTAAAAAAAACAATTATGAAGTAAAAAATGGAATTGAAAATAAAGATCAAAAAGAAAAAGGACAAGAATTAATACCTCCATTTGTAAAAGGTGAAAAAACAAATTTATTCATTCCAATTTTGAGAAAAGTATGTAATAATCTTTCAATGTTTTTTCGTTATATGAATGAAGATGATGATGAAAATATCCCTTCTAATATAATAGGATTACAGTATACGAGATCTTCAAACTTTACAAACACGAATACAATACAATCTCTTATTACTGTTTATTTAAATAAGGGTGTTTATGATGAAGAAAATAAAATAATCAATGATATTACAAAAATATTTAATATTACAGCTGATTTTGTAAGTCAAGAAATTACGTCAATCAAAGAAATAGAAAGTGAAAAAGATAAATATAGAAAAACAACTGTAGTTGATGAAGATACCCCAGATATAACTATTTCAGTTCGTAGTAACTATATAGATTTTGAAGTAAGGAATATGAAGAGCTTCATGGAATTTCAAAGAATTACATCCTTAACAAAAGTAATTATGTCTTTATTTTCAAAATACGTAAATGATGATGATATATTCAAAGAAAAATTTTTAGGATCACTTTTTAAAGATGATAAATTAAATGTAAAGAGTGAAATTATAGATGAAAAAGAAATAAAAGGAAATATTAAAGATATTTTTGACGATATTAGTTCAGAAAGTTCAACAATGTCTAGTTCTGAATCTTCTATGGAAAATCTCAGTGAAGAAAGTTCTATGGAAAACGCAGATGGTGGCGGTCAAATTGGAGGGGGTCAATTAAGATCATATTATCTTAAAAGATTAAAGGAAAATGACAAAAAACTATTTGCCCCTGATAAACCTTGGACCGTAAAACAAAAGAATGGTGATTTATATGGTTACGCAAAACAATGTGGCGCTGCGATTGATAGACATCCTATATCAATTACAACAGAAGAATTAAATAAAATAAATGAATATGATCCAAATATATCAGGTAAAAATTCTTATTCGAATTCTATAACTGTCCCTAGAAGAAATCCAAATATTCATTATATTTGTCCTCAGTATTGGGATATTTCCAGGGAAATACCTCTCACAAAAGAATATGTGGATAAGCATAAAAAAGACATTATTAAAGACAAGGACAATAAAGAAAATAAAACTATTTTAGAAAGGAAGGGGAAATATTGGGACGGTATTCCAAATGAAGATTCATATAAACACATTTTACCTGGATTTTCAAAATTAATTATTCATCCAGATGGTTATAAATTACCATGTTGCTTTTCAAAAAGAGGATTAGAAAAAGAACATGGAGGAAAAGATGAAGATATTATTAAACCCCAAGAAGAACCAAAACCTAAAAAGGTAATAATAAAAAAACCTAAAAAAGATGGTGAAAAATTATGTAAAATAAACACAAAAGAAACACTACCCATTAGTGTTGGACAATGCTCTCAATTACCTAAAAAATTAAAAGAGATGCTAACACAAGATAAAATATTTGAATATGATCCAAATTTATCTGTATCAAATGGTTTTGTAAGGAAGGGTGTCGTTCAAAATCAAAACGCATACGTTTTTAAAGAATCTTCTTTTATAAATTCGTTAATAGAATTATTAGATTATAATGGAGACTCTAAATCTTTTATAGAAAATGAATTAATTAATAAGATAAAAAACGATATAGAATATTATCAGTTTTGTCCTTCATTACATAAACAATTCAGGAAAAAAAATGTAACTCAGGAAGATATAACATACATTAAAAAAGAAATATGTGGGAAATCCTCATTTAGAACTAAATTTGGAGAAGAGGATACAAAAAAACTTCGGAACTTATTAAATAATGATAAATCAGATATTTCTGCTAAAATTAGTTATATGTATTCATTAGTTGTATCTTTAAAAACATACATCGATTTCTTAAATAGCGATGAAGAAAAAAAAGACGAATATATCATACCACTTTTAAATTCTTTACTAAAAGATAAAATAAATATAATCGTATTTGAAAAATTTGATGAAAGAATAAAAATAAAAAAAACAGAACAAAATGAAAGTAATAATTATTGTTTCATTATAAAAGATGGTCATTATTATGAACCAATTGTGTATCGTGTAAACATGCCGAAAAATCAATATGAAGTAAAAATTTTATCTAAAAATAAGTTTAATGGATTTGAATACTTTACTAAAGAAGAATTTAAAATTCTATTGCAATCCCCATATCCAAGAGGGAGGGATCCAAAATTAAGATCAGGTATAACACAAGCTAAAATCAATAGTTTACAATGTAAAGATAGCAACTATTGTACCTCATGGGTTCCATTTACTGGAATTACTGGAAATGTTAAAAAAGACAAAGACACTGAATTAAGATGGATAGAGAATAATATAGAAAATTGTCAAAATAGTGGTAAAAAAATGTATGCCACATTTGTTAAAGAAGATGGTAAATTCGTAATAACCACTATGGGAAAAGTTAGTAAAGATATTGTTTTTGTAAAAACAGAGAAACAACAGGTTTCGCCTAAACTAAAAGAAGGATTAATGAGTAAAACAAGTTGGATATGGATTGAAAGAGATTGCGATAATATTTATGATAAAGATATAGAATCACTTATAAGAAAAAAATATGATAAAGAAGGTGATAAATTGCTTCTTGAGTTTTCTACAAATACATCTAAAAAAATAAAAGATAAATATGAAAGTGATTTACTATTAGCTATTAAATCACATTTTTTTATCATTAATCGCATAATTGATGATCTAGAAAAGTTAAAAGGAACTGAAAAGATTCAATATTTAAATATTGAAAATAATGGAGTAAAACATTATATTAATAGATATTCAGAAATAACTCATGTATTATATGAAAGGGTTGATGGAAATATACTGTTACCAATTAAGCCCGTGAAAATGACTCCTGAAAATAAAAACCTAGAAATAATCTATGAAATAAAAGATTATCCTAATTTTAATTCTGTAAAAAATTATCTAAAAGAATATGATATAGATATTCAAAAAATAATACAAAACAATCAAGAACAAGGATTATGTATTTTTGTAAAAGAAGGAATGATACCAATTATACCGGAAGAAATTAAAGGATCTTCACAATATGAAACATTTAAATCTGAAATTAATCCATTTGAAGTAGATAAGTATATATTAAATAATGACAAATCAATTTCTCTGTTAAATATAAAATATAAAAAAGAGAATGATGAAAAACATAAATTATTCACTAAATTACTCAATAAAATAAAAAATGGTGGTCAAGAACAAATTATAATGGGAATCATAGAAGAAGATTTAATTGAAAGGAAATACCATAAAGTTGAAAAAATAGTAAAACATCTTAAAAAAGTTTATCCTAATTTGGAGGATAAATTTAAAAAAGATTATCCTAATTTGGAGGATACATTTAAAAAATGTATACAAGAATTCTCTTATAAATTAATAATAAGTGTCGAAAATGGTAATAACATATCAACAATTAATAAACTAGTAGATAATGTTGTTAAATTTTCCGACTTGGAGAAAAACACACCTGAAACAGAAGTTTTTATAAAATTCTTAAAAGATAAAGAAAAAATGTATGATACATTGAAAGATATATTTATTCGTCAAAGTAGTTTCATAAATATAAATGAAGATAAAAAATACAGTATATATAATAAAATAAAGACAACAAAATTACAAACAACACCTTATTACATTACAAAATTGTTTGGTCCTGAAGCATCTATAATTTTTAATATTGATGGGATAGGTGGTGATTGGTGGAATTTACATGATGCTTTCAAAAATTTAGGAATTTTACCAGATAACTATGGTAAAGAAATAGAAAAAATAGACGGCGTTGTAACTGGACCTAGGAGAAAAATATCTTATATTGGTCAGATTCAGAGAATAATTCTTTATAAATTATCTGAATTAAATAATGATGAAAATCTAAAAGAAAAAAGAGATATATTTATCAAAGAATACAACAAATATAATATATTACGTTATGGAGAAAAACATGATGTTTTCACTAATATTACTGATATTATGAAATATTGGAGAAAAGAACCAGGAGAAGAAAGAAAGCATAAACAAAGAATAAATCGTCCAGATATAGAACTTGTATTAGAAAAAATACAAGAAGATTATCTTCATGAAGATGAAACATTTGGAGTTCTTTTAATATCATTCTCAAATGGAAAAGAAATGAACATTAAATTTTATGGAAGCAAAAATATTTATAAAGATACAAATATAGTCATATTACACCATACACTATATAATGGAGATTATGTCTTATCAAATATAAATATTGGAGATGATCGTGTTATTAAGGCAGAAGATTTATTTAATTATTCGGACCATCATAAAAAATGGATTACTATTAAAGAAAAACAAGAATTAACAGAAGATAAAAAGGAAGAATTAAGAGAATTTTACAATGGTAAGATTGAAGAATATAGACATGCCTTGAATTATTACACACAGAAACTTAAATCTGTAAAATAAATTTATTAATATTTTCTATTTTATAAATAGAACTTAATCATCTTTATGGAATATTTTTCAACACCTTTTCATATATCTTTATTGAAAAATCATATATTAAAAGATCCTATTATAGATTGGTTTAATATTAAAGGGAAATTAGATGATAATTACAAAAAAGATAATAATACAATCTATAAAGAAACTATAATAAAAGAATATGATAATTTTAAGAAAAATTTTTTTAAATATTTAATTTATAAGTCTAATTTAGATGTAAAACATACTACAAGTATAGAAGACACAGAAAAATTTATAAAAGAAGAAAAACCTTTAATATTAGGTGCTAAACTATTATATGATAATATGATTGTTTACACTGATGTTTTAATTAATATAAAATTATTCCAAAAATTATTCCCAAAAATAAAAAACTATCCAATTCAAAATTTAAAAAATAACTATATAATTATCAATTTGAACTTATCATCATTACATTTTAAAAACGATCTAAAAGAATGTATAGATGATGGGTATATCGCATATAAGAAGTGTTTATTATATGCTTTTGGAAAATGTTTCAATAGATATTTTGGTTATGAACCTGAAAAATTTATTATAAGTAAAGATTATTATTATAAAAAAACGAAACTATCAAATGAAGAATATATATGTAATGTAAATACTAATGAAAAATATGCTTTAAAATTCATAAAAGCATATAATTGGATTATGCTTATAAGGACAGAATGGAAAAATCTTAAAATAGATGAAAAACCATCTCATAAAGAATTATATCCAAATATGAATAACAAAGAATCATTATGGGAAAATGAAAAACTTAAATTAGCAACTAGAATCAAAGAAATTACCCTTGTATGGAATATTAGTTATGATGAACGTTGTCTTTTTCATGATAAAAATATATTTTGCTGGGATGACCCTAAACTACTTTCAGAACTAAAACCATCAAAAAAGAAAAATATACAAGAAAGAATGATACATATGAATAAATGTAATGAAATAATTGTATATCCACGAAAAAATGTAACGAATGCTTTAAGAGAAGTCCTTAAAGAAAAAGAAACCAATAATATCTTTTTCGATGTTGAAAGTTTTTTAACTTTTGATGAAAGATTAGAGTTTTTCAGTGATAAAAAAGAAAAATATGAAAATCCTGTCCTAGCTATTTTAGGTTTTTATTACATAGAAGATTTTTATGATTTTACAATACAAAATTATAAAATAGAAAGTGAAAAAAAAATAGTTCAGTTTTTTTCTGAAAAATTATGGAATATATATAATGAACATGGGAGAATAAATATATTTCATTGGGGTCAAGCAGAAACAAAATATATGAAGTATATACATGAAAAATATAATGATATAGAATTTCCAGAATATATACTTGTTGATCTGCTAGAACATTTCCGTTTAGAACCTATTATAGTTCAAGGTGTTTTTAAATTTAGTATAAAATCTATAGGAAAAGCTCTCTATAAAAATGGTTTAATAAAAACAACTTGGAAAGAAGATAATGATAATGGTATAGACTCTATGTTAAAATTCAAAGAAATATGTAAAAAAGATAAAAAAATACCTTTAAAAAGATATTTAGAAATACAAAATATCATAGAATATAATAAAACTGATTGTAAGGTTTTAAAAGAAATATATAATCTACTACAAAAAAACTATGATTAATTCTCTTGGTTTAATATTTTTTTTACCAATGATAGATACTACAATACGAGGGATAATATCATCTATAGTTATAATCAATGGAATATTATGTCATACAACCCGCTATTTGAAAACAAATGGTTGGAAATATATAAGAAATTATGATATATTTTGTAATGTAATTATGGGATTATATATATTATATCAATCAAAATATGATATATTTATATTATATACCATTATACATTCATCTATTATCTTTTTATTGAATTATTTCTATTACGGACAACACCCATTACTACACATTTTTGGAGTTCAATTACCACTCTCTATTGGTACATATTATTTTGGATAGCGACTTTTAATTTATCATTTTCTTTTATTAAAACTTCGATTATCTTTTGTTGATTTTTTATTATTTTTTCATATTCCAATTTTTTTTTTATAGAGATACAATCGCCTTTTTCTACAAAAAATCTGGAATTATATAATGATTTCCCTTCTTTTGTAAAGTATGTTATTGTGACATTTTCTATTTTATTCTTACAATTAATACAAACAACATTATCTAACATTCTAACATATTCTCCACCATCAAAAAAAAATTCAGAACCTTTCACAAGTGTTATATATTTCACTTTATCTCCTTTTTTTAATTCAAATATATCTTCTAATTCTTCGCAATTTTTAAGTTGTCCTTTAATGTATTCTAAATCTTGAGACATTTATACGTTTATATTTTTTAATATTTTATTTTTATACCACTGAACCGCCTTTTTTAGTGATTTTTCACTCAAATAAACATCTATTGACGGATTTTCTTCCTTATACATTATCAATAAATTAATAGATTGTTCAAACTTCATTTGGTGGAGTTCTTCAATATTCATTTATAAATAAAAGTTATTTTTTTAATTAGAAAAACGTAAACTGGTTAAACCATTACTTATTCTTAATATATTATAATTTGTAGCAAATATTTTATCTATATTTACATTTGATGTGAAGTTTAATTTAGAATCATCTAATCGCGAATAATTACATGTACCACTCGGTTGATGTTCTTCAGGATTTAAACAAAATGAATATACATAAATATTTTTGTTATATTTACTATATGTAGATCTTGCATATTCTTTTCTCCCAATGATATAAACACTAAGTTTAGAAGAAGATGACTCTGGTGAATTATCTAGTGGTGGTTTAAATTCAACTCTTTTTGTAGTTACATTAAAGTCTATATTAACATATGTATATGTGGAGACTATAGTCACAGTCTGTGTTGGAACGGTATTTTCAGAGCTCCATATAGTAATTAAATCACCTATTTTAAAAGGATGTTTGGATTCAATATTGTAATCTATATAGTTCACTCCTAAAAAAACATTATTTAATGATAATTCTGCTAGTTGTGATTTATGGTATGTTATACCGGAATCAATAGGTGTTTCAAGTATTAATGTGTCTTCGTGTTCTTTAATATTATATGATGGTATATTTGTATGGTGTTTAAATGGTTCTTTTAATGTATAATATTCTTTATTTTGTTCAGACATTCTATCAATACCATTTATTGTGATGTTTATTTTTTCATCTGTTATTTTATGATTATTATTATCATTATCATTTTCCACCCATATTATCTCTTTTATAGGATGATTTAATGAATTTAATTTAAATTTTGAAGAAGGACTTTGCGTAAGAGTATCAATTATTTGTAATTGTTCTATAAGATATTCATGTTCATTCATCCCAAATCTTTTCCTTTCATCAGAATCTAAAAATATATTGTCACACCAAACTTCACAAATTGTAGATATATCTACATCCTCATTTCTATTTATTTTTGAATTAATACCCCATTCTATTTTTAAAATTATATCGTGATATTGTATTGATACAAGTGGTAAAGAAAGTCCCAAATGCCTACAAAACCAAAATTTTAATGGATAAATAATAGACGATTGATTATTTTTTGTTTTTATAGAATTTGTGAATCCTCCTGTCATATATTTATAACCTGCTTGTTTATTACTATTTACAGTTAATTCATCCCAAACTTTCATCCATTCATTTGTATGACGGTCCATCAGTGTCCCACCCATAATAAATTCCACATTATTTAATAATTCTGTTCCATTAATTCCATGATCCTTTTGAGGACAAATTAAATAAATACAACTTAAAAGATCAGCGTTTTTAGAAATTTTTACCGTAGAATTTGTAGTTATGTTTTCCGTTCCTAAATCACCATCAATTATCTGTTGAATACATTCAATAGCAAAATTAGTATGTCTTCTATATACACTTTTAAAAAATGTAATTTGAGGATTTCCCGTTATGTAATTGTCCTGCATACCACTTGCTGTTAATTGCATTATTCCTCCTCCCATTGTAACAATATATTAGTATCTATTATTTTTTTTTATTATATTTATAACGATTAATACTAAATAAAGAAGGTTATTATTTATTATTAATAATATTATTATTAATAAAGGTAAATGTCAGAAGAAGGATGTCTTAAAGATGCTATATTTAATACTTTTCAAGTGATGTCAGGGACATTAGAAGATGCTTTCCCCAGCGGAAAAGGTCCTATTAAAGGATTATCTCTAGAAAATGGATATGTTGTATCTATGGGTAATAATAGGATAGAAAATGTATCATTACCTACAGCAGAAACAGATGTCGCAACAAAATATTATGTTGATAGTATTTTTAATAATACATCTGGTAATACATCTGGTAATATATCTAATATATGGGATACTTTAAATATTATTGAAGATGGTGGAATAAATAGTAGCACAATTACTAGTATTAATCCATCTGGGATAGATAGTTTAACATTTTCAGCTGGTAATAATATAAATCTTTCATTTGATACGACAAATGAAAAAACACTAAAAATAGAAATTAATAATAACTTATCCGTTAATAGTTTATCCGTTGATGGGGAAGGTGGAATAAAAGTTAAAAATAGTAATTCTTCACATGGTTTTGTAGAATTTTACGAAAACTCAGATAATGGTGATAATAAGATTAAAGTTCAAGGAAGAGAAATCACAGAAGATGTAATCATTACACTTCCAAATACAACCGGAAATCTTATATCTTCTGGAGATACCGAAACTGTTTCTTCAGAAATGTTGTCGATTACAGGTGTCGCTGCTGGTAATTATGGTTCATCTACAGAAATACCTGTAATAACGGTTGATTCAAAGGGTAGGATCTCATCTGCTTCAATATCAAGTATATCCACAGATCTTAATATATCATCAGACTCTGGAACAAATACAATTACTTTAGGAATAAATACACTTCAATTTACAGGTGGTAATGGTATTAATACAACTATTAATGATTATTCAGTTACACATTCCATAGATAATACAGTTGTTACTCTAACAGGTAGTCAAGAAATTAGTAATAAAACATTCGTTACACCTTTATTAGGCACACCCTCTTCAGGAAACCTTTTAAACTGCTCAGGTTATCTTACAAGTTCATTGAGTGGAACAATTACCAACGATCAGCTCGCAGGTTCAATTGATTTAACAGATAAAGTAACCAATACCTTACCTATTGCGAATGGAGGGACAGGTCAGACAACCTACACCGACGGCCAGTTACTCATTGGTAACAGTCTTGGCAGTCTTTCAAAAGCAACACTTACACCTGGAGACAATATTACGATTACAAATGGTAATGGGAGCATAACCATTACATCACAAAATACAACATATTCAGTACAAGATGGAGAATTATCACAGAATAACTTTACAAATGCTCTGAAAACAAAGCTCGATGGTATCGCCACGAATGCTGAAGTAAACGTCCAGAGTGATTGGAATGAAACTAATACAAATTCTGATTCTTTTATATTAAATAAACCGACAATCCCAAGTGGTAATCAGATTATTGATTGGACACTCAG
>Ga0222714_10002411_pt1 | contig 19747 bp, 18 predicted proteins | sample C33_3DmetaG_FD_165048 | JGI IMG/M metagenome (GOLD analysis project Ga0222714, IMG submission 165048) | Estuarine water microbial communities from San Francisco Bay, California, United States - C33_3D | ecosystem: Environmental > Aquatic > Marine > Unclassified | place: USA: California...
TGCTAAAGGTATGCTAAGCTTTTGGAGCTAGCGGCAAATAGCTAAGTCATTGATCTTCATGAGAAATGTGGTGCCCAGGGGCGGAATCGAACCACCGACACGGGGATTTTCAATCCCCTGCTCTACCAACTGAGCTACCTGGGCCTTTTTTAAGCTGATTACCTTGCGAATACTTCGTTAAAGTCCAAGATCTCGCTCATTCACTTACTGATGTAAGCACCTTCGCTCGATTTGGTCTTTGCCTCGTCTTCGCTGCGCCCGCGACGCTTAATATCCAATGAGGGGATCAAGCAATTTGTCACTTTCACGCGAGCCGCGTATTAAACATTTCTGCCGCTTGTTAGTCAAGCTGAACCCCGCGATCAGGGCTGCTCAGGGACATAGCCCTCGGCGCGGTCGAATTTCTCGTTATTGAGGAACAGGTCCATCTGGGCCTGGAGGTATTTACGGTCCTCACCGGAGGCCAGATTCAGGTGCTTCTCATTGATCAGCATCGTCTGGTGGGTCTGCCATTCACTCCAGGCCTGTTGCGAAACCGTGTCGTAGATTTCTTTACCTTTCGCGCCGGGGTAGGGGGGTACGGCCAGTCCGGGCAGTTCCTTGTCGTACTTCTTGCAGTGGACCATGCGGGCCATTGAATTTCCTCATTGATTGCGTGTTTTTGCGCAGGAACGGCCCGTAAATGGCCTTAGCCGAGTGAGTTGGCCAGCCCGGTCAGCAGCTTCCTGACGGGAGCGGCGAGTCCAATCTCCAGCGTGTGGTCCAGAGGATACCAGACCCGGTCATTCGAATCAGCAACACCCCCCTTGGGCCGGGATAGCTTCAGGACGCGCGGGGTAATCAGCAGATGGTAGTGTGAGAAAGTGTGCTTGATGACGGGCAGAATGGTGTGGGCCAGCCCTGCGACTGATATCCCGCAGACTTCCTCGGGAGTGTCGGTCTCAGCGCTCTCGGGCAGCGAATACAGCGAGCCCCAGATGCCGGATGGGGGGCGTTTCTCGAGGAGCACAGAACCGTTCTCATCGAGCAGGACAAACATTGCCACACGCTTTACCGGCAAAGCCCGCTTCGGTTTCTTGCCGGGGAAGCTCGCGATATCGCCGCTGCGATAAGCGGCACAGTCCAGCTGTAATGGGCAATTGGCGCAGGCCGGTTTGCTGCGCGTACACAAGGTGGCGCCGAGATCCATCATGGCCTGGGTGTAGTCCGCGACCCGGGCGGTGGGTGTCAGGGATTCGGCGAGTTCCCAGAGCCGATTTTTGGTGGTGGTTTGTTCGGGCCAGCCGGCGATCGCGAAAAACCGGGTCAGAACCCGCTTCACATTGCCATCGAGGATGGGGGCCCGGATGCCCATCCCCAGCGCGGCGATCGCGCCAGCGGTTGACTGGCCGATCCCGGCCAGAGTCATCAGGCCGTCGACGCTGCGCGGGAATTCGCCGCCCAGTTCCGAATACACGATCTGCGCCGTACGGTGCAGATTGCGGGCGCGGGCGTAATAGCCGAGCCCGGTCCACAAGTGCAGGACCTGATCGGTGTCGGCGGTGGCGAGTGCGGCGATGTCGGGAAAGCGCGCCATGAAACGTTGGAAGTAGGGAATGACCGTGCCGACCTGAGTCTGCTGCAGCATGATCTCGGAGACCCAGACCCGATACGGAGTCGGTGCCTGCTGCCAGGGCAGGTCATGTCGACCGTGTGCATCGAACCACGCAAGCACGCTGTGCGCGAAGTTGTCATCGTGAGTGATTTTTTTGGGCGGCATGGCGTTGCCTGCAGCAACTAGTTGAACAGATTACGGAGCAAGCCGCGAGCGGAGTCCTGGAGTTGGTCGGGTACCTGGTCGTTGATCGTATCATCCAGGCGATTACGCACTGCGTTCGCACCCATCTCGCTGAAAATCTGCCGCACCTGGGTGAAATCGGGTCGACAGTATTGGGTGACGCTGTCATCGAAGGCCGAGCTGCATTGCACGGGCCACGAGATATTATGGTAGCGCGCATCGATCGGTATGGTCTGCACGCTGGGGTCTCCGAGTACTGTCAGCAATAAGTCGTAATTAAAGGTACGTGCATCGAAATTGATACCACCCGTGCCGCTGATATCGAAGTTATCCAGTCGCACTTTGACCTGCTGATTGTCAATGAGTCCATTCTCCAGCAGGATGTAGCCAGCCAACTCCTGGAAGCGAATGATATCTGGCCATTGTTGAATGGCCTCACCGGATGGGCCGAGAGCGGCAATGGCGGTGAACACCTGCTTGATCACGCCGATGTCCACCGAATTCTCGGGAATCGCGAAACTGGTTGAGCCACTGAGCGAGGCCAGCAATTCATTGATGGTGCTGCCCGTCGCATTGTAGTCCGCTTCCAGATCCAGTTTTCCGGTTACGGCATTTAACCGCGAAACCTCGGGTGTAATCTCGGCGATGTTCAGCCCATTCAGGGTCAGGTGAGTACTCAGTTGGCCACGATTGCTCCTGGCATCGAGTCGCAGGTTGCCCATGGCCGTGCCTTCGTAGGCGGTTATCGGTTGAGTCTCGATGTCGAGGACTCCGTCTTCGATGTTCGTGAACACATTGATGTCCTGCAGATTCACATCGCCTGCAGTCAGGGATCCGATGGCAATGGAGCCGAGCAGATTGAGTGAGCGCAAAAGTTCCAGCGGCAGCGCCGTGTCGATCTCGGTGGTCTGAGCCGTGTCTGCGACCTCGACTTCATCGGGAGCGGGAGTCGACAGGAAGGGAGTCAGGTCGACGGCATCACTGACGGCGTTATAACTGACAGTCATTGGTGTGAGTTCGGTCGCGAAGCGCACTTCGGCATCGATCTGAAGCTGCGAATTGCCCAGTGTGAGCGTCAGGCCAGGAATGCCGAGTCGGCTGGAATCGCCTGTGATTTGTAGCGCCAGACTCAACTGAGACTGGGCGCTCGTTGACGGCGCGTCGAGTGCGTCATCGGCGCCAATCAGTCCAAGCGTCTCCAGCAGGCCGAATGGATCGAAGGCATTACTCTCGATACTCCCAGAGAATTGCGGATCGGCTCTGAAATTCGTCACCGACAGCTCCCCCTGCAACAGCATGGGGGTTACATTCAGGTTGAGACCTGTCAGTGACACCTTGTCCTGCGTGAGGTCGATGGCGACGTTGCTGCGCAGCCCCATCGGCAAAGGTTCGCTGATGCCGTTGGCCAGATACATGAATTGCAGATCAACGGGGAAAGCCTGGCCGTCCAGACGTGCATTGCGGCTCTCAAAATTGAGATCGTCGATGCTGTAGCGCGAACCCGCACTCAGGTCCTGAATGTCGATGCTGGCCTTGTTGACGACGATGCGTTCGAAGGCGGCATCGATCGCCTTGCGAGCATTCGTGTCGGACGCAGCTGACTGCTCAGGGGAAACCGGATTACGGGTTGTGCTGGTGTTGGCGGAATCGGATGCCCCAGGGGGTAGATCCCAGATGTTGGTGCCGTCGGCGCCAGTGTAGTAATTGATATGGAAGTTGTCTGCGCGCAATTCAGAGACGAGCAGGCGACGCTGCAGCAAAAGTGCCGGGTCTACCCGCAAAGAGACCGACCTTGTCGACGCCAGTTCCTGCGGCGAACCGGGATTGCGCAGCCGCACATCGCTCAAAGTGAGTCCGATATAGGGTCTGAACTGCAAATCCAGATCACCCGCAATCTGCAGTTGATAGCCGGTGCTATCCAGCACCGCTTGTTCGATCGCCGAGCGGAACTGGTTGGGTTTCACCAGCAAGATCAGTCCGACGAAAGCCAGTGCCAGCAGAACAGCGGCGATAAGGAGGACTCTGAGGAGATTCTTGATCATGACGTGTCTGGGTTGATCCGGGGACCAGTGCTGCAGTTGACCCTGATTGAGTGTGACCTGTTGCGTGTCGAGTGACGCGTTCGCGCCGACAAATAGCCATTGCAAGCGGCTGTCAGGGCCCAGTGTACCGGAATGAGGCATCACATGCACGGCACACGGAGTCTGGCTTGCAGCTTTCTTTGCCGGGTCGGCAGCATTATAATGCGGGCTCACTGAAACCGGCCCTGGCGTGTGTCGACTCGCCGGTACAGCCAGTAATTCGACGCATGACCCGCCACTACGAAAGGACTGTCCATGACCGACTCGTCCCCGCGACAAGCCAAGGTTGAACGCAATACCAAGGAAACCCAGATCACCGTCACCGTCAATCTCGATGGCACTGGCAAGCTTGAGACTGACACCGGGCTACCGTTTCTGGATCACATGCTGGATCAGATTGCGCGCCATGGCCTGATTGATATCAGCGTCAAGGCAGTTGGCGATCTCGCGATCGATGCGCACCACACCGTTGAAGACATTGGCATCACGCTGGGGCAGGCCGTGGACAAGGCGCTGGACAAGACGGGTATCCGTCGTTATGGTCACGCCTATGTGCCTCTGGACGAAGCCCTTTCGCGCGTTGTTATTGATTTTTCCGGACGTCCCGGGCTGGAATACCATGTGCAGTTTGTAAAGGGCACCGTCGGCAATTTCGACGTCGATCTGTTTCATGAGTTTTTTCAGGGTTTCGTGAATCATGCCCTGGTGACGCTGCACATCGATAATCTGCGCGGCAAAAATGCCCATCACCAGATCGAGACCATCTTCAAGGCCTTCGGTCGCGCTGTGCGCATGGCTGTCGAAATGGATCCTCGTTCGGTAGGAGTTGTCCCTTCAACAAAAGGCACGCTCTAAGAGCCAGGTGGCTCTGCAACGATTGCGCCTTGTCGAATCCCGTCACACAAGTTTGGGTGTATGAACAAAATTGCAGTAATTGATTACGGAATGGGTAACCTCCATTCCGTCGCCAAGGCCGTTGAGTTTGTCGGTCGTGAGTCTGGCACACCTACCGAAGTCATCGTGACTGCCGATGCGAAGCTCATCGCGAACGCCGATCGCGTTATTTTCCCTGGCGTGGGTGCGATCCGCGATTGCATGGCGGAAATCCGGCGACTCAATGTCGGCGAGATTGTTGCCGACGCCATGAAATCAAAACCGGTGCTGGCCATCTGTGTAGGTATGCAAGCTCTCATGCAGCGCAGTGAAGAGAATCACGGTGTGGATTGTCTTGGATTGCTGCCTGGTGAGGTGCGCTATTTCGGCGACAAGCTGACGGATCCCACAGGCGCTAGACTCAAGGTGCCCCACATGGGCTGGAACCAGGTTGTACAAACCAGAGAACACCCCTTATGGAAAGATGTGCCGGATAACAGCCGCTTCTATTTTGTGCACAGTTACTATGTGCAAACTTCTCGACAGGAGCTGGTCACCGGTATCACTCACTATGGCACAGAGTTTGTTGCCACGCTCGCTGCCGGCAATATTTTTGCAACGCAATTTCACCCTGAGAAAAGTCAAACGGCCGGCTTGACCCTGCTGCGGAATTTCCTGCAGTGGGATGGGGCGGCCTGAGAGAGCTAAAGAGAAACCCGATGTTAGTAATCCCTGCTATAGATTTGAAAGACGGTCAGTGTGTGCGCCTGCGCCAGGGTCGAATGAACGAATCCACGATCTTCTCCGACGACCCGGTGAGTACCGCTGGAATCTGGCAAGCCAAGGGCGCGCGGCGCCTGCATGTGGTGGATCTCAACGGCGCCTTCGCCGGTACTCCCGTTAACGCCGAGATTGTCACTGCGATTGCCGCACGCTATCCGGAACTGCCGATTCAGATCGGTGGAGGTATTCGAACACTTGAAAGTATTGAGTTCTATCTGAACGCCGGAGTCAGCTATGTCATTATCGGCACGCAGGCGGTCAAACATCCAGAGTTTGTCCGTGAGGCGTGTGAAGCCTTTCCTGGCAAAGTGATCGTCGGTCTGGATGCTATCGACGGCATGGTCGCCACCGATGGTTGGGCTGACGTGTCGGAAATTACGGCGATCTCACTGGCGGAAAAATTTGCCGACAACGGCGTGGAGGCCATCATCTATACCGATATCGCGCGTGATGGCATGCTCAAGGGCGTGAATCTGGAAGCGACCGTCGAACTCGCGGAAGAATCGCCAATCCCGATTATCGCCTCGGGTGGTATCAGCAAACTCGCTGACATCGCCGCCATTCGGGAAGTCGCCGAGACCGAGACCGGTGCCGGCATCATGGGTGTTATTACCGGGCGCGCGGTGTATGAAGGTCTCGTCGACCTGAGTCTGGCGCAGCAGATGTGTGATGAGGCGGACGGCTAATGGCACTGGCGAAGCGCATCATACCCTGTCTCGATTGCGACAACGGTCGCGTAGTGAAGGGCGTCAAGTTCGTCGACATTCGCGACGCCGGCGACCCGGTGGAAATCGCCAAACGCTACTGCGATGCCGGGGCTGATGAGATCACCTTTCTCGATATCACGGCCAGTCACGAAGACCGCGCGACGACCGTGCACACCGTCGAGGCCATCGCCGGTCAAGTGTTCATTCCGCTGACGGTGGGTGGTGGGATTCGCACGCTGGATGACATCCGCACGATGCTCAATGCCGGCGCCGACAAGGTGGCGATCAATACCGCCGCTGTCTTCAATCCTGAATTCGTGAGACAGGCGGCCGAGCGTTTTGGGTCGCAGTGCATCGTGGTTGCCGTTGACGCGAAACAGGTCTCGCAGCCTGGAGAACCGCCAAAGTGGGAGATCTTCACTCACGGTGGTCGCCGGGCCACCGGCATCGATGCCATCGAGTGGGTCAAACGCATGGTGGACTATGGTGCGGGTGAAATCCTGCTGACGAGCATGGACCGGGATGGCACGAAGATGGGCTTCGATATCGCGCTGAACAAAGCAGTAAGCAATGCCGTACAGGTTCCAATTATCGCCTCAGGCGGAGTCGGTAATCTGCAGCATCTCGTCGATGGCATAGTGGATGGCGAGGCCGACGCCGTGCTGGCCGCCAGCATCTTTCACTTCGGGGAGTATTCGGTGGAAGAGGCGAAAGAATATATGCAGGAGCACGGCATCGAGGTCAGGCTCTGAGGCCTGACCTCCGTGCAAAACCCTAGTTAGAACGCTGCGCGAAACTGCCAGACGCCGGAGATGTGCGTTGTGGCTTGAAGGCGTTGATACCCTTTAACACATTCATGGCTTCGTTCAGCGGGTAATCGTTAACGAGCACCTCTTCGGCCGAGATCAGTGCCTGGGCCATGTCATCCGTCACATCATCTTCGCCATTGCCATTGCGCAGATGTCCTTCCAGATCCGATTCGTTGTACTGGGCGACATTTCTGGACCGTCTGGTCACGAAAGCCTCGTCAACGATGATATCAGGCACGATACCCTGAGCCTGAATGGAGCGACCGCTGGGAGTGAAGTAAAGCGACGTGGTGAGTTTAATGGCCCGCTTCTCATCGAGAGGCAGGACAGTTTGCACCGAGCCTTTGCCGAAGCTGCGGGTTCCCATGATGATCGCGCGTCCATGATCCTGTAAGGCGCCCGCCACAATCTCGGAGGCAGAGGCAGAACCCCCATTGACCAGCACGACCAACGGGGCGTCGCCCGCTACCGTACGGCGGGTGGCCATGAACTCCATATCACCTTCTTCCAGTCGTCCCTTGGTGTAGACGATGCGGCCTTCATTGACGAAGGCATCGACCACGCCAACTGCCGCCTGCAACACGCCACCGGGATTGTTACGAAGATCGAGTATGATGCCCTTGAGTTCGGTGTTGTCGTTGGTCAACTTGGCGATTTCCCTCTCCAGATCCTCTGCGGTATTGACGCGAAACACCGAGACGCGGAGATAGGCGTAGCCGGGTTCGATCATCTGGCTGCGCACGCTGTTGATGGCGATCACCTCGCGCACGATCGTGACGTCGAAGGGATCCTGTCCTTCCCGCGCGACGGTGATCGTGACTTCCGTGCCGGGTTCCCCGCGCATCATGTTGGCCGCTTCATCGGGCGACATCTCACGCAGCGGTTTATTGTTGATTTCGATAATCAGGTCGCCAGGCAGAATGCCGGCGCGGTCGGCAGGCGAGCCATCGATGGGACTGATTACCCGGATATAGCCGTCCTGTCGTCCCACCTCGACACCCAGACCACCAAATTCGCCGGTAGTTGTCTCCTGCAATTGATCGTATTCCTCGTCGGCCATGTAAGCGGAATGGGGGTCCAGTCCGGCCAGCATGCCGCGAATGGCGTACTCCAGTAGTGTGTGGTCATCCACTTCTTCCACATACGACATGCGAATGCGATCCAGAGCTTCGGTAAACATCCGCACTTCATTCAGTGGCAGCGGAGCTGCCGTCCGGGGAGCCGACTGCGCCAGCACAGGCGATGGTGTGCCGAGGCTCAATGTGCCGAGACCAAACAGGGCGATCATGAGGAAGCTGCGCTGAATCGCGTGACGAAATTGCAGTGGAAAGCGCATAGCAGCTCGCATAGAAATTCGCATAGAAACTTGCATAAAAAATACCTGCATCAAGCTCGTAGAAGGGCGCACGAACCGGCCTATAGTTTCAGTTTATCGATTAATTGGCAAATGCTAATCGAGGTCTGATTCACCCCGCGCTCTTCAGGTCGATGTCTCTCATTCGCGGAAAAACCGGCACGGATCTGAGAACCGACCGAGACGCGGAGTCATGGCGACGGAGTCGCTAACCAGTTCGCCGGATTTTCCGGAGTGCCGTGGTGGCGAATCTCGAAATACAGCCCAGCGGCGGCCTCACCGGCGCCGGTGCCGGAAGTCGCCACAACTTCGCCGGCATTGACCCAATCACCCGGTGCTCGGGCCAGTGCTTCATTATTCCCATACAGGCTCATGTAGCCGTCGCCGTGATCGAGAATGATAAGCAAGCCGGCGCCCCGCAACCAGTCGGCAAACACGACCCGCCCAGGGTGGATAGCCTGCACCGGCGTGCCGGGCGCAGATGCGAAATCGATGCCCTGACGCTGCAAGTTGCCATCGCCGTAGCGGGTGCCGAATGCGTTGGCAACGGCACCAGCGACCGGACGGGGCAGAGTGCCCCGGCGCTCGGCGAATGGCGTATAGTCCACATTCACCGGAATGCGCTGGATTGCCTGGTCGATACGCTCGATGAGTGCCTGCAATTGTTGTTGGCTCACCTGCAGATTTTCCAGCTCGGAACCCCGCTCCTGAATACTCGCCTGCAAGGCGGTCAGTGATTGTTGGCGCGTACTGAGCGCATGTTCCCGGGCGGCGAGTTCGACCTGCAAGGCGCGTTGCTGTTCTGCCAGAGCGAGCGACTGGAGTTCGAGATTGCTGTTGACTGATTCCAGCGTGTCGAGAGTAGTCCGGAAAGTCTCCAGCGCCGCGACTCTGGACTCGGAGAAGCGGCGATAATAATGCAGCATCCGTTCCGATTGATTGAGGTCATCCTGATTAAGCAGCAGTTTCAACAGGCTCTGTTCGCCGGCGACATAGGCAGCCCGCAACACCTGCGCCAACAGCGAGGCTTGCAACGCGCGTTCGGTTTCGAGCGTGGTGCGTTCTTCCTCCAGCCTCGCCATGGCAAGACGCGTGTCGTCTTGCGCGTGACGCAGTGCGGTTATCTCGCCATTGATAGTCGAGAGTCGCATCTCGGCATCCCGTAGCTCCTGTTCCTCGCGAGAGTAGTTTGCCTGCGCCGTCTCCAGCCAGTTTTCGATGTCCGTGATCGCCGCGGTGACGGCCTCCAGTTCGGCGGCTGACTCGGCGCGGTCTTCCGCGGCGAAACTGGCCGCGCCTACCTGTATTAGGCCGGTCGTGATGAGGGCCAGCGCCACTGCGCGCCAACGGGGATGACGGACTGGCGCGAGTTCCGGCACGTCCTAGCGCGCGGACCGGACGGGCTTGCTCTGCTCAAGCAGCGGGGTCCCGGTCATCTCTGGTGCAATCGGCAGCCCTAACAAATCTAACATGGTAGGTGCGATGTCACAGAGACTGCCTTCGTTTGTAAAATGGGCATCACTCTGGCCGACGTAAACAAGCGGCACCGGACCGCTGGTATGTGAGGTCAGTGGCTGGTTCGTCTCTGGGTCCAGCATTTGCTCGACGTTACCGTGATCGGCCGTGATCAATAACTCCCCCTGCACGGATTCGATTGCGGCAACGATGCGTCCGAGGCACACATCGATGGCCTCGACAGCCTTGACCGCGGCAGCAAAGTCGCCGGTATGGCCGACCATGTCTCCGTTCGCATAATTGCAGATGATCGCGTCATACTTGCGGGCGCGAATCGCCTCGACCAGTTTGTCAGTCACTTCGAATGCCGACATCTCGGGCTTCAGATCATAGGTTTTCACCTGGGGCGATGGTACGAGGATCCGGTCCTCATTGGCGAACGGCTCTTCACGTCCACCGTTGAAGAAGAAGGTGACGTGGGCATATTTTTCAGTCTCGGCAATGCGCAACTGGGTCTTGCCCAGCGTCGCCAGATAATCGCCCAGCACATTATGGAGCGATTGTGGCGGATAGGCACAAGCCGCTTCGATATCGGCGGCGTACTCTGTCAGCGTGACGAATGCGCCGAGTTGGGGCCTGGTGCGACGTGGAAACCCATCGAAATTGTCGGCGACGAATGCGCGGGTCAGCTCTCGAGCCCGGTCAGAGCGGAAATTCATGAAGATCACGACATCGCCATCGGCGATGCGTGCATCTGGCTCGCCGGCCCCCTGCACGAGGCTGGCCTGGACGAACTCGTCGTCTTCGTCGCGACCGTAGGCCGCAGCGAGCGCGGCACTGACGTCATTAAATTTGAAGTCTGCCGCGCCTTCGGTCAACAGCGCATAGGCGGGCGCAACCCGATCCCAGCGGTTGTCGCGATCCATGGCAAAGAACCGCCCGCACAGCGTGGCCACACGCCCCTTGCCAGAGGCGCGCAGGTGCTTCTCGGCGCGCTCCAATGAGGGCAAGGCACTGCGCGGTGGGGTGTCACGCCCATCGAGAAACGCATGCAGATAAAGGCGCTCGACCCGGCGCTGAAGCGCCAGGTCCAATGCCGCCATGATCTGGTCTTCATGGCTGTGAATGCCGCCTGGGGACAGCAATCCGAGCACGTGAACCGCGCCTCCAGTGGTCACAGCCTTGTCGAGGGCCGCGCACAGCACCGGATTCCTGAAGAAGTCGCCGGTTTCAATGTCCTTGTCGATGCGAGTGAGATTTTGGTAGACAACGCGGCCGGCACCCAGATTCATGTGCCCCACTTCCGAATTTCCCATTTGACCTCCCGGCAATCCTACCGCCAGCCCCGAAGTGTGGATCAGGGTGTGGGGTCGAGATTCCCACAACGCATCCCAAACTGGACTGTGGGCCGCGGCGATGGCATTGCTCTCGGTCGATTCACGGAAACCCCAGCCATCAAGGATGAGCAGCAGGGCTGTGGTTTTGGCCGAGTCAGAGTCGGAAGCGTAAAGGGCGGAGGTGGCGCTGGTCTTGGTCACGGGTCGATTATTCGCTTTCTGTTGAGTGGCTGGAAAAATCCGGTGCGTGTACCGGACACTGGGGCGCCTATTATCCCTGATAGAGGCGGTCTAGGCGAGTTCACTCGGGAGCGGCCGCCATAGTTCTTCTTTCACCGATGTGAGACGTGTATACTGCACGCCTTTTATGGGTTCGCAAGGCCCGTTTTTTCTGGCCCGGAAGCCTGCTTCCGGGATTTACGGGCAACCTGGACACGCTCAGCTATGGCGCAATTTCTAGAATTTCTGATGAATCACCTCCTGCTCACCGGCATGTGGGTGGTCACCTTCGCCGCCATCTTGTTCTATCACCAGCGCACCGCAGGCAAGGCCGTTGGTCCCGCCGCCGCGGTGATGTTGATCAACCGTCGGGATGCGGTTGTACTTGATGTGAGGGACAAGAAGGAATTTGAATCGGGACATATCGTCGATTCAGTTAATATCCCGATGGCGAAACTCAGCCAGCGCATTACCGAACTGCACAAGCACAAGGAGAAGCCCATTGTCGTCGTGTGCAAGCTGGGTCAGCAATCCGCTGACGCCGTCAAATCCCTGCAAACAGCGGGATTTTCCGAGGTCTTCAAACTGGCAGGCGGGCTCACCGAATGGAAGGCGCAATCGCTGCCTCTGGTCGTCAAATAAGGCACCCCTCGCACGCCAAGCCAACGGAAACACATCGCACTGAACTACATCCTATTGAATCAATGTAGACAGAACTGAAATGCACTGAACCCAATTACAGGGATAAACAAGGAAAACCCATGGCAGACAACGCAGACAATACACAGCCGGAAGCCGCCGCTCCTGCCGGAGACGCGCAGCAACCACAAGGACCGCAATTTGCAATTCAGCGCATTTACCTGAAAGACTCCTCGTTCGAGTCGCCACGCAGTCCAGCGGTTTTTCAGAGTGCCTGGAGTCCGCGCATCAATTTTGATATCAAGTCGCGCAGCGACAAACTAACGGACGGGGTTTACGAAGTTGTTCTGGTCCTGACAGCCGAGGCGCAACTCGATGAGAAGCCGGCGTTCGTGGTTGAGGTGCATCAGGCGGGTATCTTCACCGCCAAGGACTTCGATTCCGCGCAGCTGGAACAAATTCTGGCCACAGTCTGTCCGAACATCCTGTTCCCATACGCCCGTGAAACTATCGATACGCTCGTGGTCAAAGGCAGCTTCCCGGCCTTGATGCTTGCGCCGATTAATTTCGATGTGCTCTACGCCCAGCAGAAGCAGGCTGAGCAGGCGAAGGCGAATAACAGCCAATCACCTGCTAACACGGCCGGATAATCATCGACCACGAGCAAAGCCGAGCTGACGCCAGGCTTCATACACGATCACCGCCGCGGCGTTGGAGAGATTCAGGCTGCGGCTGGCTTCCAGCATGGGTATGCGCAGCAATTGCTCCGTCCCCAGCTCTGTGCGGACAAATTCCGGCAGGCCCCGGGATTCGGGGCCGAAAATCAGAAAATCATCTGACTGAAAGGCGACATCGGTATAGCTGCGCTGGCCTTTTGTGCTGATACCGAAGCACCGACTGTGGCCGTGCCGATCCTGGAACTGCTCCCAGTCCTGGTAGATCGCAATCCCGGCAAATTCATGATAATCGAGACCAGCCCGTCGCAGGCGCTTGTCATCCAGAGTGAATCCGAACGGTTGTATCAGGTGCAGTCGAGAACCGGTATTGGCCGCCAAACGGATAATATTTCCCGTATTTGGGGGTATTTCTGGTTCAAAAAGTACGATGTTGATCAAAACTTAGCCATTCCATGTTAACACTGTAAATTTGCAGGATTGCCGTGCTGACAACCTGTCAGTACGACGAAACGGGCTTTTTCTCCCCGTCACGCTCCTCGCGCCGGCATGACCCACCTTTTTATCGGGTTTAGTTCGGTCATACTTACCCTAAATTATCCCGTTGCCGGGATAATAATGTTTTAGAATTTAAGCTCTTAAACAATATTCCCTTAAGGCTTTCCTTAAGTTTTGCGTGCCTGTGCGCGCGAGACTCGTTTTGTGGCCCCTGTAAAAACCGGGCTAACGGGAACGAATACCACCAGGCGGACGAGCACTCATGCAATTACGCGTACCAGCAATGATGCAATCGGGACGAAAAGCGATCTTGCAATTATTCCAGAAGAAAGCGAAGTCCAGCGATCGCGTCGGCCTGACACTCATTGATAACACGCTCGCCATTGCCCATGTCGATTACAGGAACGGAGAACCGGTGTTAATCAAGTGCGAAGCGCTTAGCCTGAAATCCGAGAAGGATGCGGCGCAGACACTCGCAACGCTGGTCGAAGATTGGCAGCTCCAGGACAAGCAGTGCAGCTTTGTTCTCAACCGCAAAGATTATCATCTGCATCTGGTGGAGGCACCCGAGGTGGAACCCGATGAGATGCGTGCAGCCATGCGCTGGAAGGTAAAGGACTTGTTGGACATGAAGGTGGAAGAGGCCGCTATTGATGTCTTCGAAGTGCCGGATGATGCCTATCGAGGCAGAAAGATGGTGTATGTCGTCGCGGCTCGCATCGCGCGCATTCAGAGTATCGCCAATCTCGTCAATGACAGTGGCATGCAACTGGCGGTAATCGATATCCCCGAACTGGTCATGCACAATCTGACACGGCGCTTTATCGATGACGAACACGGTGTTGTCTTTATCGACTTGCGACGCAACGGCAGCACGATGAATATCAGTCACCATGGTGATCTGTATCTGACCAGACGCATTAACACCCAATTGGAACCGAATGCGATGCAATCGACAGATTGGGCCGCCCTCAAAGACCGCCTGGTACTGGAGATCCAGAGATCACTCGATTATTACCAGAGTCAGATGGCACAGAGTCCAATCAACCGCATTGTCATCTCGCAGCGGGAGTTGGACACAGCGGACATGGTCGCCGCCCTCAATGAGGCGCTCAATGCTGAAGTGGTGGCACTGGACTTGTCCGAACATTTTGAGCGTGAAACAGAGTTGACGCCCGCTACCCAGCAGGCGTGTATGGCGGCACTCGGTGCGACATTGCGTGGTGCCACACCGAAAGCGGCAACTGAATTAGCAACCCAGGAAGCGGCCTGATGAATCAGCAGGTGAATCTTTATCTAACCGAATTCAGGTCGAAGAAGGATCCCCTGACGGCGACGCTGATTACGCAGGTACTGGGCGGCATTCTGATCGTCATGTTCCTGGTTTCGCTCTATGGTCTGTTTCACCGCATTCAACTCAGTATGGAATTATCGAGTTTGAATGAAACCCTCGAAGAAGAAAAAGCCAAGACCGAAGATTTGAATCGCGAGTTGGCGGGGCGTACCCAGGATGGTGATCTGGCCCGCCGTCTCGAGATCGCCGAGGCCCGATTGGAGTCCCGACGCCAGATCCGCAATTTTCTGAATGAAACGCAGCTGGGCAACGTCGTCGGCTTCTCGGAGTATTTCAAGGATTTATCCCGTGCTTCCCTTGAGGGCTTGAGTATTACGAATTTCAGTTTTGAGAACGGTGGCGAAAGCGTGACGATTTCGGGTCGGGTCGTGCAGTCGGCGCGGATCTCACTGACAATCTGCCAACTCCGAACTTCAGTCGGGATTCGCAGGCAGGGAACTACAAGGTGCGGCTCAGTTCGACCACGGTCGCACCACCAGGCAACTACGGCACTCTGTCTGACGTCGATTTCACCGGCTTCACCGACGGTGCCCAGACTCACAGCGTGACCTTCGATGAGGTGGGTATCATCAATCTGCAGGCGGATCTCGTCGATTCCGGCAATATCGGTGTCAACTACCTGTTGTCGGGAAGTAGCCTGATCGGAACTGTCAACAACGTCGGCAGATTCTATCCAGCCTCTCTGGAGCTCAAGAGCGGTTCCATCGTGTCGCGGGCAGAGGCGCGCAATCAGTCGCTGTGTATCGCGCCGAGCAGCAGCTACACCTACCTCGGAGAAGAATTCAAGATCAGTGCGATGCTGGAAGCCCAGAACGCGGCCGGTGATGTCACACGCAATTATGTCGACGGTTTTGCCAAGTTGGCCAATAGTGATCTGGTCCCCGGGGCATTCTATGTGTTCGAGGAACTGGCGGGTCCTGACTCCAACCTGAGTACGCGCCGGGTGCTGGGTGGTACGCCGCCTGCCGTGCTCTGGCCGGCGAACACCGATCCGCTGGCGCAGCGTGGCATCGCCGCATTGGCAGGCAACCTGATCTTCGACCGACAAAGTTCCGGGACACCGGACGGCCCTTTCACCGGTCTCAGCATCGGCATGAACACGGCCGACAGCGATGGCGCAGCGCTGGAGCTGGACATCGATCTCAATGACGATCTCAGCAATGACGTCAAGAAGATTGGCACCGAAGATTTCCGCTATGGTCGATTGCTTATCAACAACGCCTATGGCCCGGAAACCGAACCGGTGGGTATAGGATTCACACTCGGGTACTTCGATGCCAATGGCAACTTCGTCACCAATAGCAACGACAGTTGCACGACACTGTTCTACGATGCGTCCGAAAACGACCCGGCCTTGCGCAGCCTGTTCTATGTGCCACTTTCCTACCAGGACAATCTGGACGCCGGTGAGACCGAGGTCGAGGCGGATGCTGTTCTGGCAGACAACGACGTGACAATCAGCGTCTTCGAAGGCGCCACTGTCCTGCGATCCGGAGTCGACTCGGATGCCGACAATCAGAACGATGACCGGCCCTTCCAGACCTCGGCGCCGGGAGAGGGTAATGAAGGACGAGTGTTGATTGAATTCAATCTGAATGATGCCAGTCTGCCGTTCTCACTGGACTTCCTGTCCTATGACTGGCGGGGTGGCGTCGGTGAAGCGGATATTTATGATGAAGTGCCGGAAGGAACCAATTACACCGACAATCCACGTGCGACCGTGGAATTCGGCAGCTACCGCGGTCACGACCGGGTCATCAACTGGCAGGAAATTTTCACCGGCGCCAACCCGTAAGCGGCGCCGGTCAGAATCGCCGTCAGTCGTCGTCACTCGCAGCGGAATTGCCCTTCGGGTGTGACGTGCCGAGTTCCTTGATCTTTCGTGTCAGCGTATTACGTCCCCAGCCCAGCAGCATGGCCGCATCACGACGACGGCCCGCAGTGTGTTTCAGGGCGATATCGATCATCGTGCGTTCGAACAGCGGAGTGGCCTGGTTAAGAATGCCCTTGTTGCCGAGATTCAGCTGTTGATCAGCCCAGGTCTGCAGAGCATGGGTCCAGCTGCCGATGTTGCTGTCCTGGGTTTCCTGTGCCGAGAATTCCGGTGGCAAGTCGGTCACGTGCACTTCTCGACTCGATGCCATCACTGTAATCCAGCGGCAGAAGTTTTCCAGCTGACGTACGTTACCCGGCCAACTGAGGCCAGTGAGATACTGTATGGTTTCCTGGCGCAATGATTTGGGTTCGACGTTCAACTCTTTCGCCGCGGTCTGCAGGAAATGGCTGGCCAGCTTGGGAATGTCTTCACGCCGGTCGCGCAGACGCGGGATATGGATGCGAATAACATTGAGTCGGTGGAACAGGTCTTCACGGAACTCATGCTCTTCGACCAGGCGTTCCAGATTCTGGTGAGTGGCGGCGATGATGCGCACATCTACTTTGATCGAGGTATGGCCACCAACCCGGTAAAACTCGCCATCGGACAGGACGCGCAGCAGGCGCGTCTGGGTCTCGGCCGGCATGTCACCGATCTCGTCGAGGAACAGCGTGCCGCCGTTCGCCTGCTCGAAGCGGCCTGTGCGCTGGGAAGTGGCGCCGGTGAATGCGCCTTTCTCATGTCCGAACAATTCTGACTCGATCAACTCCTTGGGAATGGCGGCGACGTTAAGCGGTACGAAGGGCTTGTCGCGGCGCGGGCTGTGTTGATGCAAGGCACGGGCGACCAGTTCCTTACCGGTGCCCGATTCGCCGTTGATCAGCACCGAAATATTGGACTGGGACAAACGGCCGATTGCGCGAAACACCTCCTGCATGGCCGGGGCTTCGCCGATGATTTCCTGGGTCTTCTGAATTTCCACGACGTCGGGTGAGCTATCCTTTTCCCGGGCGTGCTCCAGCGCGCGTTGGGTCATGGCAACCGCTTCGTCGATATCGAAGGGCTTGGGCAGATATTCGAAGGCGCCGCGGCTGTAGGACGACACAGCACTGTCGAGGTCGGAGTGCGCCGTCATGATGATGACTGGGAGCGCCGGGTGGGTTTCCTGGATCGTCGAGAGCAAGTCCAGGCCATTAATGCCTGGCATTCGAATGTCGCTGATGATGGCGTCGGGGGCTTCCTGTGCCAGACGGTGCAGGAGTTCGTCGCCATTTTCAAAGCTGACAGTGCTTAGTCCCGTCTTGTTGAGTGACTTCTCCAGGACCCAACGGATGGAGCGATCATCATCGAGAATCCAAACTGAATTTGGTGTATTCATACAGCGATACCTTTCATTCAAAGCGAATAATACAAAGCTCATTCAAAGCGAAAAATACAAAGCGATTTATTCTGCGAATCAGTTCGATTCGGAATTATTCATGGGCAACAGTATCTTGAAATTCGTCTGCCCGGACTCGCTGGTACACTCGATCAGTCCCTGATGCTGGCTGATGATGCCGTGTGTAATCGACAACCCAAGCCCGGTGCCATCTGCGCGCCCACTGATCATCGGATAAAAGATGGAATGAATAATGTCCGGATCGATTCCAGTGCCGTTATCGATGATTTCCACACTCAGTCCCAGGCGATGAAAATTCGTCCCGATCGTGAGATTGCGTAATACCCGCGTCTTCAAGTAAATCTTGCCGAGCTTGTGTTCCACCTGCGGGCTGCTCAGCGCCTGCATGGCATTGCGGACGATATTCAGCATGGCCTGGATCAGTTGCTCAAAATCCGCATGCACTGACGGTATGCTCGGATCGTAATCACGGATAATGCGTACGCCTTGTCCGCGTGACTCTGCCTCAACCAGGTTCGCAACTCGCTCCAGAACCTCATGAATGTTGATGTAGGTCTTGTGTAACGGTTTCTTCGATCCGACCAGCCGATCCACGAGGTTCCGCAGACGATCCGCTTCCTCGATAATCACATTTGTATAGTCGTGCAAATCCGCGTTCGTGAGTTCCTGTGCCAGTAACTGGGCCGCACCGCGAATGCCACCCAGTGGATTCTTGATCTCGTGCGCAAGTCCGCGGACGAGCTCCCGTGTCGTGGCATGAGCAGAACTGAATGATTCTTCGCGCCCGATGCGCTGGGCATGCTCCATCGAATTCAGTTCCAGCAATGCCTGGGTCTCGTCAATGGCTGAAACGGTGTAGTCGACGAGAATGGTCTTGCCGTGAAACAGACGCAGCTCGGCCTGGCGCTTGGTAAAACTGCTGTTGTTACTCAGCGCCGTCTGCATTTCGGCAATGTCGTCCGCTGCTCCAATGAATACATCTCCGATAAACAGGGCCCGCGCCTTGCGGTCACTGATCTCCAAGAGGTTTTCTGCGGCCACGTTGATGTAACGCAGACACAGGGCGTCATCCAGTAACAGGACCCCGGTCTTGAGCGTATCCAGCAAGCGTTTATGGTCGATATCCAGTGTCACAGCTCAATCTTGCGCATTCGCGTTCTCAGTAACACCTTCACGCCAGTCCCCTTTCAGCCTCTTGCTATGCAATAAACAAACCATAATCGAGGGGTCCGAAAACACAGTGGTTTGGGGCAGTTTTTCGCCCGGGTAGGCGGTCAAGGCACTGTTTAAGGTCTATCCGTTCCGAATATGCACCATAAAGGTGCAAACCGCAAGAGTGACGAGAGCGGCCGGGGCAGTGTGCGGCAGGCAAAAAAAAGCCCGGGACCAGCCCGGGCTTTTTGCACAAAAGCAGCGCTTACTTGAGCGCTTCTTTCGTCGTCTTGATGATCGCGGCAGCGACCTTGTAAGGATCCGCATTGGATGCTGTGCGACGATCTTCCAGTCGGCCTTTCCAGCCATCCTGCACCGTGCTGATCGGGATACGGATGGAGGCGCCACGGTCGGAGACCCCGTAGCTGAAGGTGTCGATGGATTGAGTCTCGTGCTTGCCGGTGAGACGCTTGTCGTTGTCAGCGCCATAGACCGACATGTGACGCTGGATGTTCTTGCCGAAGTTATCGCAAATCTTCGTGAAGATGGCCTGATCGCCCTTGTCGCGCATCGCGCCGTTGGAGAAGTTCGCGTGCATGCCGGAACCGTTCCAGTCAGTATCGCCCAGCGGCTTCGGGCCCCAGTTGATGGTCAGTCCGTAACGCTCGGCAGTGCGCTCGAGCAGATAGCGTGCGACCCAGGTCTCGTCACCGGCACGCTGTGCGCCCTTGGCGAACACCTGGAATTCCCATTGGCCTGC
>Ga0222714_10002413_pt1 | contig 19746 bp, 19 predicted proteins | sample C33_3DmetaG_FD_165048 | JGI IMG/M metagenome (GOLD analysis project Ga0222714, IMG submission 165048) | Estuarine water microbial communities from San Francisco Bay, California, United States - C33_3D | ecosystem: Environmental > Aquatic > Marine > Unclassified | place: USA: California...
GACGTCTGGCGGCGCGGCCTTCGCGAGGAGGGAACGGCGTACCACCAGGAGCAAGACCAAACAGACCTCAGCAACGACCACCGCAAGGAGCAGCTGCCAGACCGTCTCCGTCGGCTCCGAGCGCTGCGCCCACCACAGGGCGACCGGCCACAGCACCATCACGATGATCACAGCGGGCACTCCCCGCCGACCGATTGCCGCCATGGCGAAGAGCCAGCCCACGAGAACCAATACGGCACTGGCGAGGATCGCAGCAAAACCGACGCCGAGGAAGCCGGTCGGCACGACGTCGGCGAGGACGACCGCCGTCACAAGGAGGGCAACCGCAAACGGCTCCGGATAGGCACTCGTCCAACGCTGCAAACGCGCCGGACGCCCGCCGGCCCACACGATGACGAGCGGGACGCCCAGTGCGAGGAGGCCCAGGGCGGCCGCCGTGATCCGATCACCCGCTATGGCACCCGCCGGCGGGGCGGTGCGTGAGAGCGCGACGGACAGCCCGAGCGCGACGCCCATGAGCAAGATCTCGAAGGCGGCAAGGCGCAGCACGATGCTGCGCCCCGTGGCCTGACCGCTGACGAGGAGCGGCACGGCGCGCTTGCGCTGGCGCCAGCCGAGGACGATGAGCGCCCCGAGCACGGTCCCCTTCGCGAGGATGAGGGCGCCGTACGGCGAGGTGATGAGGGATGCGAAACCATCCATGCGCAACGAGGCATTGAGCAGTCCACTCTCGGCGAGCACGAGGACGGCGCCGAGGGCCAGCACACTGAAGCGGCGAATGGCCACGTTGGCATCCGGCGGATTCGTCAGCAGGTAGCGGCACACCGCCACCAGACCACCCACCCACACCCCGACGGCGGCCAAGTGCAGGGCCAGGGAGATGGAGGCTGACGTGTGACCGCCGCCGAGCCCCGAGTGACCGGTGAGCGCCGGCAGCATGGCCGCCGCTGCGGCCAGAGCGAGGACGATGACGCCGGTGATCCGGCCCACCACGGCCCATCCCAGCGCCGCGACGAGGGCGACCAATCCAATCTGCGCGACGAGGACCTTGCCCAGGTCGGTCAGCAGCAGCGACGAAATGATCGCGGGATCGAACGAATCCGAGAGCGGTCGGCCCAGGAGTTCGGAGATCGTGAGCGGCACCATCGCCAGCACGGACGCGAGCCACACCAGGGCCGATAGTGACGCAGCGCCCAAGAGTTTGGGGATCGGCCGGCCAAGCAACAGGCCACCCAGGATGAGGAATCCGACCGTCAGACTCGCGGCAACGTCCCGGATCCACCGATCCAACGGCAATCCCCAGAGCGTCTGCCACGGCACGACCGGCAAACCGACGACTCCGGACTCACGCAGGGCATCCAGGGTGCCAAGGATCACTAGGAGAATCGGGACTCCCACCAGGAGTCCGAGCGCAGGCCGCCGAACGAGCACGGACACTAGGAGGCAGAGGGTGAGGGGCTTGCCGACGGGGACGCAGACGGAGACGGGCTCGGCGTGGGCGTCGGCTTGTCCGGGTTGAACAGGCTGAAGTTGCCGAAGTTCTCCGGCGTTGGATTCGAACTCTCCTTGAGGAAGGTCGTGCACAGCGCGCCGAGCAGGATCGCGGCGCAGATCCACACCATCCAGTAGCCCGCGAGCCGCGCCTGCCACGGGTTGTCCGTGGCGATCAGGCCCTCGCGGGAACGGTTGACGATCCCGAAGAGGATGAATGCTGAGATCAGCAAGTTGAACATGTTCGAACCGGTGAGCAGGAAGACGGCGGAGGCGTAGGCGCCGTTCTCGACGCCGAAGGGGAACGTCGCCATCTGCCACCACTGCATCGCGATAGTCACCAGCGTGACCAGCAGCGCCACGAAGGAGGCGGCGACGAGCCCGCCACGGTTGCCGGACCGCAGACTGCGGATACCGAGCCACAAGATGACCGTGGCGAGGACCGTGAGCCCAAGGATCGCCCAGAAGGGCCAATCATCGGCCCACGGCAGCGGCGAGCGCCCCTTGACGTCGTTGTTGCTGTTCAGGCTTGGCGTATTCGGTGCCCAGCCGTTGTTGACATTCAGCGACCACAGGTAGCAATAGCTGACGATCAACGCCATCGTCCCGGAGAAGTCAACGACGATGAGGAAGATCAGGCCGATTCGGTTGCGACGCCCGACGACGGAGACCGGCTCGCCGGTCGTCGGTGACAACACGGGTGAACTCATGGTGTCCCCGCTTTCTCGTACTCTTCCCGCAATCGAGCCTCGACCTTTTCCGGTGCCAGTGGGTCAGGCACGCCGTAGTCGTAGGGCAGCCCCTTGACCACCGGGAGGACCGGGAAGTTATCGAGCGGCACGGGAGTCGCGGTCTGCCAGTCGAGCGTCTGTGCCTGCCAGGGGTTGCTCGGCGCCATCTCACCGTGGCGCCACGAGGAGATGATGGCGCCGAGGAAGATGAGCATCGCGATACCGATGGTGTAGGCGCCGATGGTGGAGATCCAGTTGGAGATATTGAAGAGGTTGTCGAACTGCAGGACGCGTCGCGGCTGACCCTGCAGGCCGGCAACGAACATCGATCCAAAGGTGATCTGGAATCCGATGAACGCCAGCCAGAAGCCAATGGACCCCATTCGCTCGTCAAGGTAGCGACCGGTCCACTTCGGGAAGTAGTACGCCACGCCACCCATTGCGCCGAAGAGCGCGACGCCCATGAGCATGTAGTGGAAGTGTGCGGTGACGAACATGCTCCCGTGGAAGTACTGATCCGCAGGCACATCGGAGAGATAGATGCCGGTGACGCCGCCGATCATCTTGTTGAAGACGACCGCGAAGACCGCCATCATCGGCAGGCGGCTCCAGAAGGTTCCGCGCCACATCGTTCCGATGATGACGAGGACAAGGAAGCCGACCGGGATCGAGATCATCTCGGTCGACAGCATGAAGGGATAGTTCGCCTGCGGGGCCCAGCCGGTCATGTACATGTGGTGGGCCCACACCAGACCACTCAGTCCGACGACGCCGACAATGCCAGCGATCGCCATGTAGTAGCTGAAGAGCGGCTTGCGCATGAACACCGGGATGAGCTCAAGGATGATCGCGGTACTCGGGATGAGGATGACGTAGACCTCAGGATGGCCGAGCAGCCAGAAGAGATTCTCGTAGAGCCAGACGCTGCCGCCCTCAACAGGATCGAAGAACGACGTGTTGATGAGGCGATCGGTCATCGAGAGGATCTGCGAGTACTGGTAGAAGGGGAAGGCGTAGAGCCCCATCGCGGCCGCGGCGAACACGCCATAGATGGAGATCGGGGTGCGTGACCAGGTCATGCCCTTGGCGCGCATGGTGAGGATCGTCGTCATGATGTTGACGCTGGCGATAGCCGTCGAGACGGCGAAGACGATGATCGTGGTTTGGTAGCCGATCATGCCGGGGCCGGCCTGCGAATTGAGTGGCTGGTAGACGCTCCACCCGTCCCGAATCCCGCCGACGAGCAGCGACAGGATGAGCGGGGGCACCGCGCAGACCAACAGCCAAATGCTCAGGGCGTTCAACCGAGGGAACGCCATGTCTCGCGCTCCGCACATCAGCGGGATGATGAAGTTCCCGACCGGGCCGGAGACCACGATGATCATCGCGATGATCATGGCGATGCCGTGAGTGCCGACCAGGGAGTTGTAGAAGTCGGGGTTGAAGACCTCGGCCCACGTCACACCGAGTTCGGTGCGGATGAGCATGGCGAGAAGTCCGCCGAAGCCGAGAATGACCATGGCCATGATGAGGTACTGGATGCCGACGACCTTGTGGTCGGTGGTGAAGCGCCAGTAGCGGAACTTGCCCTGGTCCTTGCCGGCCATGAACTCCGCATCCGCATGGGTGAGATCGCGACCCATGACCCAGCGAATCGGGCCGACGAAGGCGCCCATGCCACCCATGAAGCCGAGGACCCAGCCGACCATGATCGCCCAGAAGGTCGGGCCCGCAGACGCACTCGCGAAGTCCGCGGTCTGCGCACCCGAAGCGAACTGGATGTTCATGAGGAAGCCGAAGACGGCGGCGAGGATGACACCTCCGGCGAGGCCAGTGAAGAAGTTCAGGCGCCGCATGATGCCGCCGGGCTTGCCGTGCTGCTTGGGCTGCGGCACATCGACGGAGTAGATGGTGGCGGTAGCGGTGCTCATGAGGTCTTCCCTCCGCCGTTCTCGCGCATCCAGGAATTGAAGGTGTCCGGTTCCATGACCCGGATCTGCGTCTCCATGTAGGCGTGATGCAAGCCGCAGAGCTCAGCGCATCTCACATTGAAGATGCCCTCCTTGTTCGGTGTAACACCCGTCTGTGTGACCGCACCCGGATTGGCATCGATCTTCACACCCAGTTCGACGGCCCAGAAGTTGTGCACGACATCCTTCGATGTCACGTTGAACAGCACCGGGCGATCCTTGGCGAGGTAGAGGACATCGCTTTGGTACTTGTCGTACTGCGGGTACTCAAAGGTCCACACCCACTGCTGACCGGTGACGTTGACGACGAGGACGTCCTCCTGCTTTACCTGCCCGTTGGCCGGCTGAGTTCCGAAGGAGTTGTTCGTGATGGAGGCCAACTCCATGAGACCCCAGACGACAAGGAAGGCCGCCAAGGCGCTCGTGACGACAGACCAGGTGATCACGGCCACGAGGTTGTTGCGGATCGCCGGATTGTCCTCGTTGGGCGGAGTGTCTCCGGACTTGCCCTTCCAGCCGAAGAGGCTGTACACGAGCACCGCAAAGACGAACGCCGTGATCGGAATCGAAACGAGCGTGAAGACGAAGACTGTCTGCTCGATGTCCTCCATGACGACCGACGCCGGAGCGCCGGTCTGATTCATCGCCGCGACGATCAGCCAGCACAGGGGCAGCAGGATGAAGCCGATGACGACCGTGATGATCAGGACATGTCGCACATAGCGTCGCTGGAGCCAGTCACGAAGGCGGTGCAAAGCGGGGGGCCTGTTGGTCGGCTCCTCGGGTTGCTCGCCTGATCCCGGAGTCGGCGTCATCGTGTCGGCCATCAGACCACCTCAAACGTGCCGGACATCCAACCGCGCTGCTGCATGGGCCCGCCGAACTCCTGGTAGAGGTCGCCACAGGGGAACTCGCAATTCCATACATAGCTGCCGGGCTCACCCGTTTGGAAGGTGAAGGTCACGACCTTGGGATCGGTGACGTAGGGGTTCGCATTGCCGACCGCGTTGCCGCCATTGGCGGGGAGAGGAACCGACAGGAAGAAGTAGGGCTGTCCACTCTCGGGGTACTGGTGGACGGTGAAGGTATGACCCACCTTGTCCGGGTCCCACTCGGTCACGGTCTTGCCGTCGACCGTCATGGTGCCGTCGACAGTCCCATGCACGCGTGACCAGTACGGATTGAGCAACTGACCGCCGCTGTCGTACTGGGTGATGGTGACGGTGACCAACGAATTCGCGGGGACCTGCAGAGTCGTGGACGGCCAGTAGAAGGGCCACCCCTGACTCGCGTAGGCGGCGTTCACACCCTCCATTGGCCCCGGCACCTCGCTGGAGTTATTGGGGTAGACCTGCAACTCCAGTGACGCCGAGTTCATCGGGCCGTTTGGCGTCTCGACCATGCCCGTAGGCGTGGCCGCCAAGACGGGAGGAGTTCCCTTCGTGACACTGGCGAAGATCGCCACCCCTGCCACGACCGCGACACCGGCGAGAACTGAGATCACCGCCGCAAAGACTCGCTTCACAATCGAGACCTCCCTCCGGGAGTTGGGAGCCACATTTGCGCACTTACGCTAGGGGGCTTTCGTGGTGATTTCACGCACTTCGGGCACATGTACCAAAAATGCGACACACATTCAGCACATCACGCGACGAACTATCGTGGCGCCATGCTGCCGTTCGTCACCGATGAACCCTGGGTTGCCGGCAGCAGTCTGTGGAGCCTCGACCTCTTCCTCATGGTGAATCTCTCCGTGCTCGCCACGCTCTATGTCGTCGGAGTTGCCCGAGTGCGAGGGAAATCCCTCACCTGGCCGTGGTTGCGCACCACCAGCTTCTTCGTCGGCCTCGGACTCCTCGCCTTCGCGTATCTGGGGCCCTTCGAGACGCTCGCGCACACGTTCTTCTGGGCGCACATGGGTCAACACCTCATGGTCATGATGCTCGCCGCACCCTTCATCGTGCTGTCGAATCCGGTCGCGCTCACCGTGCTCGCCACCGAGGGCCGAGTGCGGGCCAACATCATCCGCGCACTGCGCTCACGAGTCGCGCTCTTCCTCATCAATCCGATCTTCACCTGGCTTCTCTTCGCCACGGTGCTCATCGGATCTCACCTCACCCCGGTGATGGAGTGGGTGCTCGGCGATCACGACGTCATGGCCTTCGTCGAGCGTCCGATGTATCTCATCGCCGCTCTCCTCTTTTACTACCCGCTCGTCGGCAACGACATGTGTGCGCGTCGGCCCAAGGCGGCGTACCGAGTGCTCTCCCTCGGGCTGATGATGATTCCCGAGACTGTCCTCGGTGCGGTCATCTTCCTCGCGCCAGTGACGCTCTATCCGTCGTACGTCGTCTCCACTACGGCAGCGGGCTGGGAGCCGATCTACGACCAACAGTTGGCCGGCGCCCTCATGTGGGCTCTCACCATGGTCATCGACTCGTTTTGGATGATGCTCGCCGCCGTAGAATGGTGGAGATCTGAGGAGCGCAAGACCGCGCGACTCGAACGTGCCGAGCAGCGTGAAGCGGAGACGACACCGACATGACCAGCAGACTGCTTCCGGCGCTTGCCGTCGTGGCAGCAGTTTCCCTGGCCGGTTGCTCCGGCGGCATGTACGCCGATACTCCGCTCGTCCCCATCGAGGCCACGAGTCCGGCGGCGAATCCGGAGGTCGGTCTCACGGTCATCCCCGAGAGTGAGCGCGAGGGACCGCTGGTGATCTCGGGCCGGACCGCGGACGGGACACCGCTGTCGACCGGCGACAACGCCGGCGATGTGGTCGTCGTCAATGCGTGGGCGTCCTGGTGCCCGCCCTGTCGTGAGGAGTTGCCGCTCCTCAACCGCGCGTCGGAGACCTTTGCGCCGGACGGCGTCGTCTTCATCGGGGTGAACTCACTTGACGATCCGATCGCCGCGGCATCACTCCTCGCGACGAGTCCCTACCGCAGCATCAACGACGAGGACGGCGCCGTCCTGCGCTTGATCCCCGGCGTCCCACCGTCATCGCTACCCAGCACCGTCATCCTCGATCGGCAGGGACGCGTTGCGGTGCGTGTCATCGGCCCGGTGCGCGAGGGCCAACTCGAACAGGTCCTCGCTGAACTCGTCAGTGAGTCGGCCTAGGCGAGTTCAGCCGCCAGCGCCTGACCCAGAGCATTCCCGGAAATCCACGCTGACTGGGTGCGGGGTTCCCCACACCAGGCGTCACCGGCCCTGCCGATCCGGCCCTCGAGGCCGAACTCGTCGAGCCGGGCGAACGCGGGCCGCGCGTAGGTCCACCGCTTGACACTGAACCAGTCAGGGTTGCCGATGCCGAGGATGCGTTCGAGTGCAGCCAGCATCATCGGAGCCGCCGTCATGGGTTCGTCGAGATGTCCCGCGGCGAAGACAGGTCCGGAATGTGCGACCAGGACGGGCGCATCATCCCCGCGTCGTCGACCATCGTCGGCGATAAAGGTGAGCACCGCATCGTCATTGACGAACGCACCGTCCATGTCGACCCAGTCGCGCTCCGCCATCACCGCGGTGAGCGCCATGACCGGCTCCCACATGGGTGCCTGGGGATCGGGCACGAGGCGGTCCATCTGCGGGTCGGGACCGCAGAGAGCCACCGCCCGGTAGTCGCGCCCATCAACGCGCACCCCATCGCCTGCCGTCTGCACGGACTCAACGTCACGCGGATGCGCGATCGCGACCAGGTCGGAGGGCAGTTGCGCGGCCAGGTCTTCGACGAGGCTGCGCAATCCGCGCGGAGCGGCGAAGCGCCAGGGCCCCGTCTTGGTGCCGTGCAGTCCGGAGGCGTCAGCAAGGTGGAAGGTATCCGTCCAGCGCCGAGCCAGGCCTCGCTCAAGCCAGTCGTCGACGACGGCCGCGAATCCTGGATCGTCCGCGACGAAGTACGACGCACCGACGTCCACCAGCCGACCGTCGTACGGCGTACCGGTGTCGCGCAGCGTTTGGGCCGCGAGTCGGCCACCGAGCCGATGCCCCTTGTCGAGTAGGTCGACACTGAGACCAGCCCGAGCGAGAGCCGCGGCGCAGGCGACACCACTGATGCCTCCCCCGACCACCGCGATGTCGGTCATGACTACGAAAGACTCGGGTCGCAGTCGACGATGAAGGCCGCGCAGCGCTCGGATTCCTCATCTTCACCGATGGCGGCCGCGGCGCGCTGAAGTGCAATCAGGCAGCGCAGGAAGCCACGATTCGGCTCGTGGGCCCAGGGCACCGGCCCGTGCCCCTTCCACCCGCTGCGGCGAAGCGCATCGAGACCACGGTGGTAGCCGACGCGGGCAAAGGCGTAGGACTCCACCACGCGCCCCTCAGCCCACGCCTGATCAGCGAGGACCGACCAGGCCAGCGAGGACGTCGGATGACGACGTGCGACGTCGTAGGCATCGGCACCACCGTCGAGTTCGGTGCGGGGTGCGGGATCATCGGGCAGCTCGGTCGGCGGCGGACCGCCGAGGAGGTTCTCATGCAGGCTCACACCCGCATCATGCCCCTGCGCACAAATCAGCGCGCCGTCGGGACACCTGCAACGAGGCGAAGTGTCCCGACGGCGCGCTGATATGGCCGGAGATGCCCGGTCAGGTGATCGAGGCGGCGTAGATCTCGTCAATCGTCGCCTGGAGGGTGGCGTTGAACTCCGCGTCACTCTGCTGCGCGCTGAGTCCCTCAGAGAGCGCCCGCGAGAAGCTCGCGATCATGCCGTTGTTGGCCGCCAGCATGTCGCAGGCGTCATCGCGGCTGTAGCCGCCGGACAGGGCCACCACGCGCAGGACCTTCGGGTGATCGATGAGCACCTTGTAGAAGTTGTTCTCGCTCGGCAGCGACAACTTGAACATGATCTGCTGCCCGTCCGGGATGCGATCGAGACCGGCGAGGAGAGCGTCGCGCAGAAGTGCCTCGCTCTGGGCTTTGTCGTCACTCTTGATGTTGACCTCGGGCTCGATGATCGGCACGAGACCGTGGCCGAGAATCTGCAGGGCGACATCGAACTGCTGGTCCACCACGGCCTTGATGCCCGCGGGATTGGCCGAGTTGATGACCGAACGCATCTTGGTCCCGAACACACCCTTGCTCGCGGCGCGCGCACACAGGTCGTCCAGATGCGGCATCGGCTTCATGACCTGGGCACCGTCGACCTCATCGGCAAGGCCGAGGTCCACCTTGACCAGCGGCACGACCTTCTTGACGTCCCACAGGTAGGAGGGAGTCGGTTGACCCTCGATGTCGCGATCCATCGTCATCTCGAACAGAATGGCGGCGATGATCTTGTCGCCATTGAAGGCGGGGTCGGTGATGATGCGCGAGCGCATCTGGTGGACGAGGTCGAACATCTCCGCATCAGAGGAGTAGGCACTCTCGTCAATGCCGTAGAGCTTCAGAGCCTTCGGCGTGCTACCGCCGCTCTGGTCGAGGGCGGCGATGAAGCCCTGGCCGCTGCCCATCTGGTCGCGCATGCTGGTCATGTGAACTCCTGAAGAAGGTGGTGGCTCGGAGCCTACCGCAAGCGTTTTCAGACTCCAAGGCCGCTCCGGCCCACTGCCTCGGTCAGCCCGGTTAGCGCGCCCCGATGCCTCCCGGGTCCGTTGCAATTCCACTCCCGCCGGAAAACCACGCTTCTGGACCTCGAAAACGTGGTTTTCCGGCGGAAGTGCGACGGGGACCGGAGGCTGGACCGCCCCGGCTAGTCACCGCCCCGGATAGTGACCGCCTGCGTCAGTGGGCCGCCACCATCGTCGCGTGACCATCCCCGCGCCGCAGGCGCCAGACCGAGGGGACGAGGAGGGCGGCCACCACGCCCAGGACGGCAACGAGCGCCGCCAGGGCGAACGCTTCTGCGATCGGCATGACGTTGAGGAGTGGACCGGCCGCGGCCAGCCCGATGGGTCCGAAGATCAACGAGCCGAAGGCGTCATACGACGACACTCGCGAGAGCGACTCGGAGGGCACGTTGCGTTGCAGAGCCGTGAACCACAGGACTTGGAAGACCTCGATCGCGAAGCCCCAGGCGAAGGCCCCGGCCATGACGACCGGCAACGGCGCGGCCAGTGCCAGGGTGATGAGCCAGGCGGGCAGGGTCAGGCAGAGGAACATGCCGAAGGCAATCGGTCGCTCAATGCGCAGGCGCGAGGCGACAAAGGCGCCGACGAGCAGGCCGACCGCCATGGCCGCGAGTACCGCCGACCATCCCGTGGGACCGCCGTACTCCTCATTGGCGAGGACGGGACCGAGGACTTCTTCGGCGCCGCGCATCACCATGACGATGAAACTGAACGCCACGACCACCGCGACGATCCACCGGTAGGAGATGAAGACCTTCCATCCGTCCACGAGATCGCGTAGCGGAGATTCCCCCGAGTGATACGGACGTGAGAACCGTCGCAGGGAGAAGACGAGCAGCCCCGCGACCAGGAAGGTCGCCGCGTCCAACAGAATCGCCCAACCGGAGCCCGCTGTCGCTACGAGCGTGCCGCCGATCGCCGCCCCCACGATGAATCCACCGTTGCCCGCCACCGACATATACGCGTTGGCTGGCTGCAGATGCTCATCCGGCACCACGTCGGTCGCAAGCCCGGGATAGGCGGGGTACCACAGCCCGTTGAGTGTGCCTGCGAGCACATTGAGCAAGGCCAGAAGCGGGACCGTGGCCAGTCCGGTGATGAAGAGGAGGCCGATCGTCGCGACAACGCCGGCGAGCAGGATGTCGCAGATAGCGATCATGCGTGGACGGCCCACCCGGTCCGCGATCACCCCGCCGATCGGCAGCACCAGGACGAGGGGGACGGCCTGGGCCGCCAGCACGATGCTCAGTCCAGTCGGCGAGCCGTCGGGCAGGGCCAGGACCCCAAAGGCGGTCGCGATGGGAGCGACCCCGTTGCCGATGTTGGAGATCAACCGCGAACTGAACAGGCGGCGATACTCACTCATCCCGGCGAGGGTCTTTATGGACACTGGCCGATGGTAGGTCCTGCCTGCCGCTAGGAATCCTCCGGCAGGCTCCACCGCGCGACGACCTGTTCCAGTGGCGTTTCGACCTCCCCGGCCGTCAGGACTCCACGGATCACAATGCGTCCCTCGCTGTCGCGGGTGGGAGCGGTGAAGTCGATGACGATGTCCGACAGCGTGGCCGTGGGCGTGGTGATGTCCGCCATATCCGCCGCCGCCGGGATGTCACGCGCGACGAAGCGCGACTCGGCCACCTCTCCCTCGGCGTCGATGAGTTGCACCACGGCCTGCTGGTTGCGTTCGCCGGTGACGACGACGTGGACGCCGATGTCCGAGCCGATCGTGTCATCGATCACCAGGACCCCAGCAGCACCATCGAGGGTGAGAGACACAGCGCCGAGCGACGACGTGGTGGGCGGGATGGGTCCTATCGGGTTGATATCGAGGACGAGGGTTCCATCCGCCCGCACATTGGCCCGATACACGGTGAAGGCGAGCGACCCTTCAGGGAGCGCCAGGAATCCGTTGGGTCGCGGCTTGGGCAGGGTCGACGTCGTGCCATCGTCAGCCGGCCGCCACCCCAGGGTCATCAAAGCCTCGTACGTCGTCATCTGACCGGATCGCCGCTGCGGCGGGGCGGTGAACCACTCGGCGGCGTTGCCCGTCCGCGCGAACGTGAGCCGGATCGGTCGCTCACCGGACACGAGCGATGCATCCTCCGCCACCTGCACGAACACCATGTGACCCTGTGCCCGACTGGGCTGGATCGGCGGTGGCGGTTCCGGCAGCGGAATCGGAGTCGCGGCCTGCCCCGTTGGCGCCGAAGAAGGCGGCGTACTGGAGATCGCTTGTTCCGCCGGCGAGGCCGTGCAGGCGGCGAGTAGCGCGGCGCCGGTCACGAAGACCGCGGCCGCGAGGCCTCTCATAGGGGCTCGAGAATGTCCCGGCCGAGGAAGGGCCGAAGCGCCTGCGGCACCGTGATCGAACCGTCCGCCTGCTGATGATTCTCCAGCAGGGCCACGATGATGCGGGGCATCGCGCACAGGGTCCCGTTGAGCGTCGCGAGCGGTGTCACCTCATCGCCCGAGCGCATCCGAATCCCCAAGCGTCGCGCCTGGAACTGGGTCGTATTGGAGGTCGATGTGACCTCCCGATAGGTCCCCTGTGTCGGGATCCACGCTTCAATGTCGAACTTGCGCGCCGCGCTCGAGCCGAGGTCCCCGGTGGCCACATCGATGACCCGATAGGGCACCTCGAGGGCGTCCATGAAGTCACGCTCCCAGCGCAGCAGACGCTCATGCTCAGCCTCCGCCTCGGCCGGATCGCAGAAGACGAACATCTCCACCTTGTCGAACTGATGGACCCGGATGATGCCCCGCGTGTCCTTGCCGTAGGAGCCCGCCTCGCGACGGAAGCAGGAGGACCAGCCGACGTAGCGCATGGGGAGAGCGTCGGCGGGGACGATCTCATCGGCGTGCATACCCGCGAGAGGAACTTCGGCCGTGCCGACGAGGTACATGTCGTCGGATTCGATTCGGTAGACGTTCTCCGCGGCCTGGCCGAGGAAGCCGGTGCCCTCCATCGCCTTCGGTGCCACCAGCACCGGGGGGATCACCGGGGTGAAGCCGTTGCGCGTGGCCTGCGCGATCGCGAGGTTGAGCAGCGCGAGCTCGAGGAGCGCACCAACGCCGGTGAGGTAGTAGAAACGAGAGCCGGACACTTTGGCGGCGCGCTCCACATCGATAGCACCGAGCAGTTCGCCAAGGTCCAGATGATCCTTGGGTGCGAAGCCCTCGGCGTCGAAGTCGCGCGGCGTACCGACGTGCTCGAGGACGGCGAAGTCCTCCTCGCCACCCACGGGCGAGCGCATGTCGACGATGTTCGACAACTGCAGCCAGGCGTCCTCAGCGGCACGGGCAGCGTCACCGGCGGCGGCATCGGCGGTCTTCACCCGATCGGCGAGTTCGCTGGCGTTCGCCATCAGCGCGTCCACCTCAGCGCGGGCCTGGGCATCGTCGGGGTTGCGCTTCAGCGCTCCCTGCAGGGGACCGATCCGCTTGGACAGTTGCTTCTGCTCGGCCCGGATCTCGTCGTACGCCGCCTGCGCAGACCGACGGGCCGCATCCAACTCCAGGAGTCGGTCGACGAGGTCGACATCCTCCCCGCGGCGACGCTGCGACTCACGCAGCAGGTCAGGGTTCTCGCGCAGCAGACGGGGATCAATCACGCTCCAAGGTTAGAGGTTGCGTGCTCATCGATGGCGGGGGCTTCCCGTCGTTCACCGGGACATGTCACACTTCCCGCTCGATGCGCGAAGGAGGTGCAATGGACTACAACTGGCTCACAGCCAAGGCGGAGGCCCGTCCTGCGGGCGAGAAGGGATTCGGATCGTTCGCCCTACAACCGATCCGCGCCGGCGAGACGGTCGCCGGGTTCGGTGGCTGGGTCGTCGACCGCGTGACGCTGGCCGAGATGCCGGTCTACCGTCAGCACCGCTCCATCCAGATCGACGAGGACCTCTATCTAGTGTCGGGAGAGACGCCCGAGCCCGGGGACATGCTCAACCACTCCTGCGAGCCGAACTGCGGACTGCTCGGCAGCCAACTCCTTGTGGCGAGGCGCGACATCGCTCCGGGCGAGGAACTGACCTTCGACTACGCGATGTGCGACGCCAGTGACTACGACGAGTTCCGCTGCTTCTGCGGCACACCGACCTGCCGCGAGGTCGTCAGCGGGAGCGACTGGCGCGATCCGGCGATTCAGGCTCGCTACGCCGGCTGGTTCTCGTCCTACCTCGTCCGTCGCATCGCCGCCCTCACCGCGCACTGAATCCCGTGATCCCGGTCGGCCTTACCGCTCGCCCGGTTCAGGTCAGCGGCTCGCCCCATCCGGACGGTCCCGACGTCGATCTGGCCCACCGGGTGATCCTCGAGGCCGAGCGCAGCGCCCTCGGCGAGGGCCACATGCCACGCGAGACAGTGCGCTCCCTGCTCACCAGCCCCGAGGTCGTGCACTCCGAGAGCCGCCTCCTTCTCGACGAGCACGGCGCCGCGCAGGGGCTGTTCTTCGTCGAGTGGGAACCCGAGGCCGACCGCGCCTTCCTCAACACCTACGCGACGCCGGAGTATGCGAAAGCTCTTCAGCCAGCGCTCCTGGACGCGTGCCTTGCCGCGGTCGCGCGCCATCGACCCGATCGCCCCTGGGCGGTCGAAGCTGCCGCATTCGAGCAGGATGCGGTGCTGCAGCAGGCACTGCGTGACGCCGGGTTCGCGCGCGTGCGTCGATTCTGGCGCCTCCGCGTCGACTTCGATGGGCCCGTGACGGCTCAGCCACCCGACGGCGTGTCCTTGCGGGTGGCATCCGGGGAGGAGGACCGGCGACTCCTGCACACCCTCTTCGAGCGTTCGTTCGCCCAGCACTACGGGTTTGCCGCCCGGCCCTACGAGGACTGGATCGGCTGGTTCGACGCGCGGGGAGATGCGCGGGTGGATCTGCGTTGGATCGCCGAACTCCAGGGTGATCCCGTCGCCCTGTGCATCGCCGATGACTCCCGGATCGATGAAGGGCTCACCTATATCCGCACGCTTGGGGTGGCCCCCGAGGCCCGGGGACGCGGCATCGCTCGGTGGCTGCTGCTTCATGCCTTCGCCCAGGCCCAGCGGGAGGGGCGCACCGGGGCCGCGCTCGCCGTGGATAGCGACAACAGCACCGGCGCCACGGCGCTCTACGAGTCAGTGGGGATGCGACCGACCCAGGTCATCGAACTGTTCTCCCGCCCCCTGTAGTCCGCCTCCAATCGAGGATGCGGGGCGGATTGTGTGACACTCCTGCGACATTGCCGGGAGCCACGCCGATGTGACGTATGCGACATATGGGACTCGCCGTTATCAATCCGTTATCCGGACGACGATTTGTCCCGGGCCCGAAGTCCCATGTCATCGTCGTTGAGCCGTTCGGCCGCACGGGACAACCGTCCCGACCGGACGGCCCGCTGAATCGGCGGGACCACCGGCCCGGACGCACGACTGGTCCGCCCCCCGGGGGTACGCCGTACTGGGACGCCATCGACATCGCCGCGGGTGATGCCGGACGGCCCGGGAAGCGGAGTGATGAGGGAGACCATGCGCCGTCCCACGCGCACGACCATCCGACGCGGCCTCGTCGCCGCCACCGTGACCGCTCTGGTGAGCACCGGCGCCACCACCGCCGTCGTCGCCACCGCCGTCTCGAGCGCCCAGGCCTACGACCAGGTCCAGGTGCAGGCGCAGGAGGAGCGCGGCAGCATCCACGACGAAGCGGCCCGTCAGGCCGCCGCGGAGTACCGCGAGAAGGCCCAGAAGGCTCGGGCCACCGAGGACCGCATCCGCGCAGAAGTCGTCGACCTGGCCTTGGATCAGGTCGGTGATGACTACACCGCGGGCGGCGAGGGCCCCGACGCCTTCGATTGCTCCGGACTGGTCGTCTACTCGTACAAGTCCGTCGGCATCACGCTTGAGCACTACAGCAGGGCGCAGTACAAGCAGACCGAGCGGGTATCCCTGAAGAATGCCGTCCCCGGCGACCTCGCGTTCTACTTCCAAAATGGCGCCCACCACGTCGCGATCTACATCGGCGACGGCAAGGTGGTGCAAGCCTCCGACTACGGCACCGGCGTTGTGAAGGGCAAGGTCAAGGGAACTCCGTGGACCGACGCGCACTTCACCGGCATGGGCCGCGTCGAGATTCCTGCTCAGGCCTAGCGGCTCAGCCGTCGCGGGTGGGGATGCCTGCCACCGCATCTGCGACGGCTGACGTCTCCTCCGGAGACAGCAGCACCTCCGCCATCCCGCCGCGCAGCTCCTTGACGTAACTGCGGGACTCGCTGCGCGCATGGATAGCCGACAGAACGAAGCCGTTGCCGTGATCATCAACGAGGGCCACGCTGAAGGACATCCGTCCGCCCATGTCCCCGAAGGCGTCGTAGCGCACCAGGCCGACGTGGCGAATCGCCTCGTGCAACTCACCCTGGGTTGCCTTCAACTCGTCGGCGAGCCGAGCGACATCCATGCGCAGCTCGCGTACCTCTTCAGTCTTGCGAGCGACGATCTCGACAAAGGACGACCGCCCGTCGGCGGCGGACAGCACCCGATATTGCCGCTTCATTCGACCGGTGCGCAGTGCAAGGACCACGGACAGGACCAGCGCGGTGAGAGCGATGGCGCCCACCACGAGGATGCCGGTCTGCGAGTCCAAGGTCACCGCTGAAGCCTAGTCCCGGCCAGGGGACCGCGTGCGCACTAGGCTCGACCCGATGTTGTGGGCTCTGGATGTGGATCTCGGGGGCTGGAACCCCGTCGTGCGAGTCATGCCCTTTGTCCTGGGACTAGCGATCATCGGCTTCACCTTCTCCAGCGTGGTCCGCACCATGGTGATCCCCCGCGATCGGGTCTCGTCCCTGTACGCCGTCATCATCCGGAGCAATGACGTCGTCTTCCGACTGCTCATGCGCATCCGACGATCCTTCGCCACCCGTGATCGGGTCCTCGCCTGGAGCGGTGTGATGGGAATCATCCTCGCGCTCGTGGTCTGGCTCGGATCGTTCCTACTCGGCTACGGCCTCATGATCTTTGGCGTCAGCGAGGGCGGCTTTATCGACTCGCTCCTCCAAGCCGGATCGGGCCTGTTCACCCTCGGTGTGATGGGGCAGCCCACCGGCAGTGTCACCGCTGTCGACTTCCTCGCCGCGATGACCGGCCCCGTCGTCATCGCCCTCCTCATCGGATTCCTCCCGACGTTGTACTCGTCGTACCTTTCCCGTGAAGACCAGGTGCTCGTGAGTGCAGCGTTGACCGGTGCTCCGGCGTGGGGTCCGGAGATGCTGTGTCGGGCGCATCTCATCAACGGCGCCGACAACCTGCCGACGATCTACCGGGACTGGATCGAGTGGACGGCGCAGGTGCGGTTAACACAGTCGTTGTATCCGGCACTCAACCGATTCCGGTCTCCTGTCGAGAGTCGCAACTGGCTCATCTCCCTCGTGGCCACCATGGATTCGGCTGCTTTGCGTCTGGCCGTCCGGAAGGAAGAACCTGAGGTGCCGACGGTGGCTCTCCTGGAGCAGGGCGCTCAGACCATCCTGTCGCTGTACGCGACCGAGGTCGAGATCAAGCAGGCACTGCCCTTCCGACGCTGGCGTCGTCGACTCGAGGTGACCCTGTCGATCTTCGGACTCAGCGCAAAGCACGACTCTTCGACCAAGACGTTCACCGGACCGTCCGCCGGGCTGACACCGCAGACGGTCGCGGTCGCTAAGGCCCTGAGCATCGACAATCTGCGTGGTCGCGTAGCCGACACCAAGGGTGTCTTCGACGAGTACGCGACGCAACTGTCGACGATCACGCGCGAGGAGTTCGATCGTGCGATTGATCTCATGAAGCGTGCCGGAATGCCCATTGAACGCGACCTTGACGAAGCGTTCGACATCTTCCGCCAGGAGCGCGGGCGGTACGAGTCGGCGACGTACCACCTCGCCCAGATTCTCTACGTCGTTCGTGCCCCTTGGACCGGCGAGCGCACTCCAGACACACACGTGCTGTGGCCGACCCTGGCGGTCGAACAGCTCGACAACCCATGACCCTCGACCTCGCCGTCATAGGAGTGACCTTCCTACTTCTGCTGCCCGCGGAGCTGCCGGACAAGACCTTCATCGCCACCCTTGTCTTGGCCTCTCGCTATCCGCGCTGGGCGGTGTGGTTCGGTGTCGTGGCGGCGTTCGCTGTCCAATGTGCCATCGCCGTCACCGCGGGTGGGTTGCTGGCGCTCCTGCCGGCGCGGATCACCCTCGGCATCACCTTCGTGCTGTTCAGCGCCGGGGCCATCCTCATGCTCGTCTCCGGACTACGGGCACGACCCACCGCCGCGGAGCAGGAGGAGGCGGAGGAGGTCGAGGAACGTGCGGACCAACTGACGTCGACGTCGTCGTGGCGCATCGCCCTGCTGAGTTTCGCCATCCTCTTTACCGCGGAGTGGGGCGACCTCTCCCAACTCCTCACCGCCGGAATGGCGGCCCGGACCGGCGCGCCGCTCTCGGTCTTCGTCGGTGCCTGGGCTGCGCTGGCGCTCATCGCCGGGCTCGCGGTCCTGCTCGGGGGATGGCTGCACAAGCGCGTGCCCCTATGGCGCGTCCGCATCGTCTCCGGCATCGTCTTGCTCGCCCTGGCCGGCTGGACCGCCGTCGAATTCATCCGCGCCTAGCCCGACGAGGACTCGCCGGCCGTGCAGCGTGGAGGCGCTAGCGCAGGGTGATCTGGCGGTTCTGCAGTCCCGCGCGAGCGCGCCGCTCCTCGGAGGTCAGCGCCGCCGTCTGGGCCAGGGCTGCGTTGAGGCGGGTGAGGTAGTCGGCCGCAGCCTCCTCGCAACCCTCGGCCGATGTGCCCTCGGTCAACTCCCAGACCGGGACGAGAAGGCCATCGGCGCGGAATGATCCGACGAAGCGGGAGGGCACACCCGTGAGCGCACTCTCGTTGGCCGCGTGCAGGCGCGCGAACGCGTCGAGCAGTTTCTCCTCCGGGTACGGCATCACCCAGCGGAGGAAGGTCTTGTCGCCCATGTCGACCCAGTACGCCGCGTCTACTGAAGCAAGGCGCACTGTCGGCATCACCTTGCTGTTCGCGCGATCGAGGGAGTCGCGCACACCCGGTGCGTCGACGCTGGCGTCGTCGGCCATCCAGTAGTCGAAGTCCTCGTGGAGCGTGACCTCGAGCGGGACGTCGGCGATGAGGTCCTGCAGCCGGGGGCCGGGACCGGGCAAGCCTGCGGGCGGGATCGGAGTGCCGGGCTCGGCCTCCAGGGCGCGCAGCAGCGCATCGGCGGCATCGCGACTCGGATCACCGGAGCCGGTGGTGACCTGCATCGCGAGGAAGATGTCGCCGTTGTCCCGCACGAGGGCGGGCCAGGCAAGGGGAAGCACGGTGGTGAGGGTGACCGAACGCTCCCCGGGCTCCTTCAGGCTGAGCGGTGCGGTGGCCGCGGGCACGCTCTCGCGCATGGCCACCCAGTCGCACTCGCTCGCCATGCCCTCAAAGGGTCGGCCGACGTGCGCCACCGATTGGCGGGCGCGCGCCTTGCCGTGGCAGGCCTTGTATCGCTTGCCCGATCCGCAGGGGCAGGGCTCGCGCATTCCCACGACGGGGATCTCCTCAGTCACGCCGCGACTCTAACGGCAGCAGCACTCCGGGGTTCATGATGCCCTCGGGATCCAGAGCGGCCTTGATCGCCTGCATGGCCGCGATCTCGGTCGGGGTGCGCGTCAGGTGCAGGTGGTGGCTCTTCGCCCGTCCGACGCCGTGCTCGGCCGAGATGCTGCCGCCGTAGGTGCTCACGGTCCCCAGGACGAGCATGTCCACGTCCTCGTCATCGGCGGCCGGTCCGGCGATCTCGACGTGGATGTTGCCGTCGCCGAGATGGCCGAAGACACCGAAGGCCAGCACCCCCGGGTACGTCGCCATGCGCTCACGCAGCAGGTCTGCGCACTCGGCGAGGTGGCGCAGGGGGATCGAGATATCGAGTTTGTGCGCTGGGTCGGCACCGTGTGCGGCGGCGTAGGCGGTGTAGACCTCACC
>Ga0222714_10002415_pt1 | contig 19738 bp, 18 predicted proteins | sample C33_3DmetaG_FD_165048 | JGI IMG/M metagenome (GOLD analysis project Ga0222714, IMG submission 165048) | Estuarine water microbial communities from San Francisco Bay, California, United States - C33_3D | ecosystem: Environmental > Aquatic > Marine > Unclassified | place: USA: California...
CCACCACCGCCACCATATGTTGATCCACCACCGCCACCACCAGCAACTACAAGATATTCAACAGAAGTAACGCCTTCTGGACATTGCCATTGCGCTGATGAAGTAAACACAAAAGCACTGCTTACAAGGTGAACATATTTTAAAATAACAATTCCAGAACCACCTGTTCCACCACCAGTACCATAAGCAGCACTACCACCTCCGCCACCACCAGTGTTTACTGTTCCTGCAGTGCCTGTTCCTGGATACCCTGATCCATTTCCGCCACCACCAGAACCACCATAACCAAAAGTATTTGGATAACCACCTCCACCGCCACCACCTGCATAATACGTTGATGATCCAGAAATGGTGGAAATCATTCCAATACCACCATTTCCTGCATAGCCTGTTCCACGAACATCATGATTTTGTCCTGCTCCCCCAGCACCACCACCGCCACCCAATCTTTGAGCATTGGAATACCAAACACCTGTGCCGCCATTATATCCTTGTGCTGGAGAAACAGATGGAACGTTGCCGTTGCCACCATTCATCACAACACCAACTGAAGGACCAAATCCACCACCACCACCAGAACCACCATCTTGACCTGTTGCACTTCCACCACCGCCACCACCAGCAGATGTGATTGAATTGAACACAGAAATTGAACCATTTCCACCTGGCTGACCAGCACCAGCAGATCCACCACTTCCAACTGTGATTGTGTAAGTGTTTCCTGCTGTTACTGCTAATCCAGCGCCAGTTCTAAATCCACCAGCGCCACCGCCACCGCCGTCTCCAGCCCCACCTCCGCCACCAGCAACAATAAGATACTCAACTTCAGAAACACCTGTTGGAGCAGTCCATGTACCTGATGATGTGAATGTTATAACAACAGTTTTACCAAAAAGCCATTTTGGATTTTGAACGCCTCGTGTACGCGCAGCACTAATCTGCGGATTTAATCCACGATTGCCAATACTTAAAAATGATCCCGTCTTAAAACCCATATTAGGTTATCTCTGTTCCAAACACACTGAATGATAGATTAGAATTTGCAGAGTATACTGATATAATGTCAGTGTTACCAAGAGTAATTCCAAGACTTAATGCAACAGTATCTAATGCCGCAATTGGTGCATCAAAAGCAATGTAATGTTGATTTGCAAGAGCAGCACCAGCTGGCTGCGCTGCGACTCTATATGTGCAATTCGCGCCACTATTTCTATTTACAACAACAATTGAAGAAATAACTGCTTGTGTCGCAGCAGGAACAGTGTACACATTTGATGTTGTGTTTGCGTTTGGAGCAGCTTGACCTAAAATTTTAAATGTTTCTGGCATTTTATAATCCACCTAATAGAAAAGATTTACTAAATCCACCACTTGCGCTATTTGCAGCGGCAAATGCAGCATTGGCTTGAGAATATGCAGTGTTTGCTTGAAGGTATGCTGCGTTTGCTTTATCATTTACAGCTTGTGTTAATTGAACCGCGCTTACAGTGTTCGATTCAATAAATGTTCCGTCTAATTTACGTGGCATTTTATTCTTTCCTTAAAGTATTTTTATGCTGCATAACGAATAATTACAATACCAGAACCACCAGAACCTCCACCACCAGAGGTTGCGAACTCTGATGAACAATTACCGCCATTGCCGCGATTAGTGAGTCCATTTCCAGCCCCAGCACTTCCATAACCACCTTGTGCATATGTAATTGCTGTTCCTGTTATTGATGATGAGACTCCAGGACCACCTGTTCCTGCAGGAGCGTTGGTTCCTGCTCCACCAGCACCACCACCACCGCCACCGCCAGCATTATATGAACCTGTTCCACCTGCATAACCCTCTACTGGTGTATATCCACCAAGATTTCCTGCTCCACCTGCAAGACCAGTACTTGAATTGCCACCACCGCCGCCACCGCTACCACCAGCCTGTCCAACTGAGCCTTTACCGCCACCACCACCGCCAGTTGCGCTTATTGTGCTGAATACGCTATTTTGTCCTTGTTGACCTGCGCCATATCCACCAGAACCATTACCAGCACCACCACCAGCACCAACTGTGACGGTATATGTTGTTCCTGATGTTACTGCAAACCCAGTTCCTGTTCTAAATCCACCAGCGCCACCTGCACCAATATAATTGTGACCATATGATTCTTTAAACCCTGCTCCACCACCGCCAGCAACAACCAGATACTCAACAGTTCCAACACCACCTGTAACTGTAAATGATCCAGAACTTGTGAATGTATGCACTCTATAACCAGCAATATTGCTCACAGTACCACCAGTTGCTGTGATGCCTAGTGTGGCATTAATACTGAAAGCCTTTGATGATGTTTGCAATTCAGCATCGGTTGCTACAGCTGTAAAATTATAAGTTGTTTCTGATTCTGGTTGAGAAGATAATGTTCCACTGAGCAATCCGTTTGAAGCCAATGAAAGACCACCTGGAAGTGAACTTCCGACAGCAAGAGAATATGACACAGCAGAATCACTGGTTGCAACTAAATTTCTTGATAATGCTTGAGATGCACCCCAAGACAATAGAGGAGAGGTTGTCACCCAAACTGGTCCTGCAGAAACTTGCATGCCTGGAACAAAAATCGCAGTTCCACCATCAGGATTTACAACATAAACAACATAAGTTGCGCCAGTACCAAGAGCAGGAGTTGTGAATGAGACTGAATTAGCGTTTGTTCTAGAAACAGCAGGAACTGCATTTCCATTAATATAAATCTGCACACCTGGTTCAAATCCTGTTCCTGTAAGAACGATTGATTCATTGCCAGAGTTGCTTGCAGCATTTGCGCTATTGGGATATGTAATCGCTGTAACTTTTGGACCACCGCCTTGAGTGATGTTTGTCACAACTGTTGTTGACAGTTGAGTTACATTAATCGTTCCCGATTGAATTGCACCGCCTTTAAGTTTTCTAGCCATTATTTATCCTTGAATGCAGCAGTTGGTGCGGTGAAGTTAGAGGTGTAACGAGCATAACCTTTAGTGATACGGAAATCGTCCATATATCCACTTGCTTGAGCCATTGCACCAGTAGACCACCAACAGCCTATAGCCTTTTGCGATGATGCTCTGTTCACAATAGTTCCAGAAATGCCTGTAAGATTCAGATCGCGATTACCATTGACAAACAACATCCATGTTGTTCCATTACGAACATATGCAATATGATTCCATGCATTTTGAGAAACAGTTGTTGTGCCTTGACCTTGAGAATTATCTGCAGTTACCAGATTCCAACTTGATCCAGTGCTACTTGCCCATATACCAATCTTACCTGAAGCAGCACCATAATCAATTCCGATCGACCAGTCTGTACCAAAACTTCCATGATACAAACCTTGTCGAGAAGTTGATGTTGGATACCACCAAAATTCGATAGTAAAATTACCACTACCAAATTCTAAATCTTGAGTTGGTTTTACAAGTATATAATCTCCTGATCCATCATATGAGATAGAACCTGTTCCATACTTGTAAACACTGGTGCTGATTTTTGTTTCGCCGACTGTTTCCATTACAGTTTTGGCTGTTTGGTCGTAGATGCCTGCGTTGGTGAAGTTGGTCAGCAGTTGGGTGTTGGTAATCGCTGTGAGTGGCGCGGTCGGAGGCGTGAAGGCTGCGGTGTATACGGCGGTGCCTTTAACCACACGAACATCACTCATATAACCTTGGAAGTATTGGTTTGGAGTTGTTGATTCCGCGCCAATAGTAAAGACGTTAGTGGCATCATAAAGAGCAGATGCGTTTGTTGTAGTTGCTCTTGAAACGCCATTTACATATATCGTGTAAGTGTTGCCGTTTCGTACCGCTGCAATGTGCTGCCAAGTGTTGAGCGACAAAGCAAACGTAGACGTTGAAAGGTCAAACAAAACCGAGGAACCGTTTGAAGAAGTAATAAGGCGCAAATATCCTGCACTACCTGAATCAAACATCAATGCCCAGTTCAGCGTTGTACCGCCAGTTGCTCCAGACCATTGACCCATAATCATTGCTTCGTTGGCAAATGACGTTGGGTAAATCCAGCATTCAGCGGTAAAATCTCCAGATCCCATATTCCATGCAGCGTTATCAGCAACGCTCAGGTAATCCCCACTCCCATCAAAATACCCACTCCCGCCAACATTCGCTGCAGCATATGATGCTGTTGGTGCGAATGGAGAGAAGGCTTGGACAGAAATATCACCATTGCGAGTAAGAGTATATGCGTTTGTGCTGTTATCGATGAAGCGATTTGATTGACAAATCAATAAAGAAGTATTTGTAATAGCAGTAAGTGGTGATGTTGATGGTGTAAATGTAGATGTATAAAGCGCAGTGCCTTTGACGACTCTAAAATTACTTAAATATCCATTAATGTTATGCGAACCACTAAAACTACTTCCGCCAATTCGAATTGTTCCTGTTGTGCTGCCAAAATTTGTAGAATTGGTTACTGTAGATCCTACTTGGGTGCCATTTACAAATAAACGTAATGATGTGCCAGATCTAGAAACTGCTACGTGATTCCACACATTTCGAACAACAGCTGTTGTTGATACTGATGTAATTGATGCATCTCTTGCTTGAAATTTTAATTCTGATGTGCTCCAATCATATCCAAATTCTGGAAAAGACCCACTGTCATCTGGGCGCAAAAATGGAGAAAACGTATTTGTATTCGCCATATTGACCCACAGTTCAATTGTAAAATCACTTGTTCCAAAATTTAACGAACTTCCGCCTGTATAAGTTATAGTGTCGCTAGTTCCATCAAAAAATACACTCCAACCAGTTTGACTAAACGGCGAGAAACTCCCTTGTGATGCATTGCCATTTCTTGTAATCGTGAAATTATTATTTGAAGAATCTAAGAATGTGTGATTGTTTTTATTATTCGTACCGTCTGCATGGATTAACAACACATTATTCGCAAACAACACACCTTCACCACTAGTAGTTGTAACTGTAAATTGTCTTGTCGAATCTTGGTTTTGAGCGTCTGATGCGACAACAGAGAATGTATAGGTCGTTTCTGTTCCTGGTGGTGAGGATAGTGTTCCTGAAACCAAACCATTTGCTGCCAAAGAGATTCCGCTTGGTAATGAACTGCCGACAGCAAGAGCATAAGTGATTGGTGCATCACCAGTCGCTGATAGAGAATAACTCCAAGCAGATCCTTCATCTTGAGAAGCATTTAAACTTCCTGCAGAAGTTACCCATGATGGTTCAGCAGAGGCAATATATCCTGGAACAAATATTGCTGTTGATCCAGAATCTGTGTTGATTACATAAACAGGATAGATTCCTGCTGATAATGCAGGAGTTGTAAATGATAAATTACTTGCGCTGATAAATGACTTTGATGGAACAGCGTTACCATTAATATAAATGGCATTATTAGTTTCGAAACCAGAACCATTAATATAAACTGTTTGACCACCAACAGTATTTCCTGCAGTGTCGTTACCAGGATAAACAAGAGATGTAACGCGAGGACCAGTTTGATTCACAATAGTTGTAACAGTAGTTGTAGACAACTGCGTTACAGTAATCGTGTTCGACTGAATTGCTGACCCTGAAAGTTTTCCTGCCATTTTATTTCTCTAATGAATACATTGTATTTATTTTGTCAATTTAATTTGATGATAACGATACCAGAGCCACCAGCACCACCAGCTGGTGCTGATGAGGGTGACATACCACCACCGCCACCACCAGTGTTTGTTGTTCCTGCTACTCCACCTCCAGCTCCTCCACCACCTGCACCACCAGCACCATTTGTTCCAGAAGTTGATCTACCACCACCACCGCCGCCTGCATAAGTTGTTGAGACACCAGATAATGATGAACTGGTTCCTGCACCACCAGCACCTCCTGTGGCACTAGGAAAAGCAGCTGTTCCATTACTACCAACAGCACCTGCGCCACCTCCACCACCAGCTGCGGCATATACAGAACTGCCTGGAGCAGTAGATGAAGATGCTGATCCGCCATTATTTCCTTGAGAAGGACTTACAGATGGTGTGTTACCGCTTCCTCCAGTGCTGGTGCCTGTATATCGTCTCATTGCGCCACCACCAGAACCGCCAGCAGTTCCATTAGTTCCAGTAGTAGTGTCACTTGCACCTCTTCCACCACCTGCTGAAGTGATCGTATCAAAAATAGAAGATGATCCATTAGCAGCAGACCCACCACCAGCACCGACTGTAATTGTATAAGTATTTCCAGCCGTAACAGGATAATTAGTTCCTGTTCTAAATCCACCAGCACCGCCACCGCCACCAGCTCCTGCAGCACCACCACCGCCACCACCAGCAACGACGAGATAGTCAACAGAAGTGACGCCTTCTGGACATTTCCATTCTGTGGTTGATGTGAAAACTTGAACACCTGTTGCTGGCATTGAGTATTTGATAATTGCAATACCCGATCCACCAGCACCACCAGCAGCAGAACTAGGTGCTCCACCACCTCCACCACCACCTCCAGTGTTGGTTGTTCCAGCGCCACCAGTTGTTCTTACGCCAGAAGCACCGCCGCCGCCTAACCCTGCAGCACCGCCAGTTGGTAATCCTGAGTTACCTCCTCCTGCACCACCAGCACCACCACCAGCATAGAACACAGAACTACCTGAAATTGTTGTAGCAACACCATTTCCACCTGCACCAGAAATTGCAGGGGCTACATCTCCACCCACAGCTCCTGCACCACCGCCGCCACCACCAACTTGTGATTGACCAGAGTTGTCATATGAACCTCTGCCGCCATTGTTTCCTTGAGAAGGAGAAACAACAGGTGTGTTTCCTGTGCCGCCGCTATGCCAAGCGCCAGTCAAATTGGTGCTGTAATATCCCCCACCGCCACCTGAACCGCCATTACGTCCTACCACATCTGTGCTAGGATCGCCAGAGTCGCCTGATCCACCACCACCGCCACCTGCTGATGTGATTGTATCAAATACGGATGAACTGCCATTAGATCCAAAATTAGGTGTGCCTGGAACAGCAGGACCTGCACCACCACCAGCACCAACAGTGATGGTGTATGATTGTCCTGCTGTGACTGCATAACCTGCGCCAGTTCTAAATCCACCAGCACCGCCGCCACCAGAACCATATCCACCTGCACCACCACCACCACCAGCAACAACCAAATATTCAACCTCAGTCACACCTGTTGGACAAGTCCAAGATCCAGATTCTTTGAATGTGACAACGACTGTTCTGGTAAAACTCCATGAAGGATTTACAATTCTATTTGGATTCACAGCAGCATAAACCACAGAAGGGATTGACCCTTTGGTTGTAATTGATTGAAGTGAATTTTGTTTGATAGCCATAGTTATTAAGTTATTTCAGTACCAAAGACACTAAATGAAAGATTTGCGTTTGCTGAATATACAGAAACAACATCTGTATTTCCTAATGATAGTCCAAGAGACAATGCAACAGAGTCCAATGATGTGATTGGTGAGTCATATGCAATATAATGCTGATTTGCAAGAGCAGCACCACCAGGTTGCACTGCAATTCTATACGTTGCATTTGCACCACTATTTCTATTCACGATCATGATTGTAGAAATCACCGCTTGAGTTGCTGCAGGCACAGTATAAACATTCGATACTGTATTTGCGTTCGGAGCAACTTGTCCTAATACTTTATATGTGACAGCCATTTTAAATACCTATAAACAAGAAAGGATGAATATAATCAACAACTTCACCAGCTGGACCTTGTGGACCCTGCGGACCTTGAGGTCCAGCTGCACCATTTGATCCTGCTGGACCTTGTGGACCTTGTGGTCCAGCAGCGCCATCTTCTCCATATGCTGTGTATGAGTAGATGTCAATTAAAGAATTATTATCTGGTGCATCAGTAAAAGTTACAACATTACCACTTAAACTAAAGTCATTTGCTCTTTGCTGAACACGATCAACAAAGATCATTAATTGATTTTCATTTACTGGTGTTGTCGTAATTGTGAAGTTTACATTTGATCCATTACCAATAAACGAATCAAGTGTGATTGGCGTTCCGCTGATACTACCAATTCCAGAAAGAGTTCTTGCCTCTATAATAGAATTGTTTGCTGGCATGTAAAGAATAGTCAGAATATTATTCGATGTAACAGTATATTCAGATGGGCTAATAACCACACCATCAATAGTTACAAGAATATTATTAATATTCGCTACATTTGAACTTAACGTATAAACATTCGCAGTTCCGTTTGCAGTAATTACAGTGCTCACAGAATTCGAAATTGGTGCCACTGGTCCAGTAGGACCTGTTGGACCCTGCGGACCAGAATCGCCAATAATGACTACATCAATATTTGCGTTAGCGTCTGGTGCAGCGTTAAAGATTAAATTTGCAGAAGATATAGAATAATCAGCATTTGTTTGCAACACACTGTCAACAAAGACGATAGTATGCGCTGCGCTTGTTGGCACAATTGACAAGACAAATGTATCAGTGTTGCCATCACCAACATAAGAATCTTTAAATGCGCCAGGATTACCTGTACCAGTACCACCGCCAGTAACTGTTACAGTTACATTGCTACCATTGGCTTCAGCGTTGACAAATCCACCAACAAAGTCAATGCTGGTCACTGCATTAGTGATTGCGTTGCCTTCATTTTTAACCGTTACGTTTGCGCCACCACCACCAAGACTTGTGATTGCAACGTTGATAATTCCATTATTATTTGAAGTTTCAACAGTAACTGTTGATGTGTTAACAAAATTAATTGTATTGCCAGTGATAGAACCAGCGCTATTTTGAGTTACAAATATAGAGTTACCGACTGGACCAGATGGTCCTTGAGGTCCTTGTGGTCCTTGTGGACCAGTATCACCTTTATCACCAGTACGAACAAATGTGATGGTGACATTGGTAGAATTTGGGAAACTAGTTACACCAGTTAAATGTGCAATAGGAACAGAGAAATAACTTGAAACGTGCTCGTGAAATCCATTAATATTAAAGTATGCAAACTCATTTACGTTTGCAGTATTTGCAACTTTAAATGTTCCTTTAATTGTTGATGTTGAATCATCAATTGTGTTTAGATAATTAAACACATTTGCGCTAGTTAAGTCAACAAAGTCGATATACAATCTTGATGCAGAAGATAAAGTTGTGTTATCGAATTTTAAATTTGCTACGCCAGGATCAGTGTTTGCAGTATTTGTTAAGTAGATGTACTCAAAAGTTGCGCCACCAAATTCACCCTGATCGCCTTTAGCGCCTTGTGGTCCTTGTGGTCCTTGTGGTCCTTGCGGACCAGCACTACCAGTAGAACCTGTTGCACCTTGTGGTCCTTGTGGTCCTTGTGGTCCTTGCGGACCAGCACTACCAGTAGAACCTGTTGCACCTTGTGGACCCTGTGGTCCTTGTGGTCCTTGCGGACCAGCACTACCAGTAGAACCTGTTGCACCTTGTGGACCCTGTGGTCCTTGCGGACCAGCAGAACCAGTTACACCTTGTGGACCCTGTGGTCCTTGAGGTCCTTGTGGACCAGCAGAACCTGTTGCGCCTTGAGGACCCTGTGGACCTGCAGGAGCAACAATTGCAGTATTAGAAAGTATTGAGCCTTCTACAACTTCAAGAGAAAGCCATGTGATATTATTTCCTGATAATACAGTTCTAGAATTTTCACTATATGCCCACAATTCAAAATAATCATTTGCTGATACATCTAATACTGGAGTGAAAGTTGAACTTCCATCTTGACCACTCGAATCTATATCATTCGTCGCTGCTTGGATCAGATCTGATCCATTTTTTCGAATTCTAGTTATAAATTGATTAGTTGCTGAGTCGCCCACTGCAGCACCAAATAATCTAACTCTTGAGACACCATTTGGTATGGTAATACGACTAGATGTTGTTACAAAATTATTTGTGTCATATACAATTGTACCGAGATTATTGAGAGCTGTCCAAGTCGCAGCACTCAATGATTTTGTCGTATTTGCACCAATCAATGCTCCAGCAAATATTGGTGCTACACTTACTGTTGTTGCATTACTTGTTGGACCAGATGGACCTTGTGGACCAGTTTCACCATATGCAATTAAATTTGCAACAATATATGTACCGCTACCAGCTCCATTTATATCTTGAGATGTTGTATTTCCTGTGAATGCAGTAACCTCAACATAATCACTGCTGCCGTTGAAATACACTATTGTCGATAACGTTTGTCCATAGCCAGCGCCTGTCACAATTTGTGCTTGGTCAATAGCAAGCTGTGTTGTGCCATTTTTTCTTAATTGGATATTAGTTTGATTATTTGTTACTGCACCAGCATTCCACCAAACTGAAACATCAATATTGTAGTAACCAGCAATTGTTGGTTGAAATTTATTAGAAGCAAACCAACCTTGTGGATCAAAATCATCAATCAATGTTACAACAGCGTCTGAACCATTAGTAACTGTTTGTGCAGTGCCATTCTTGACAGCACGCATAACGTAGTTACTTGCGGCTAATGATGATGCAGGACCAGATGGTCCAGATGGACCTTGTGGACCAGTTGCACCTTGCGGACCTTGTGGACCAGCATCGCCAGTTGCACCTTGTGGACCTTGTGGACCAGCATCACCGATAGTGTATGCTTCAATTGTTGCGCCATTCGCAGGAGCAGAAGTAAATACTAGACTTGAACCTGAGATATTATAATCAGCATTACCTTGTAATACTGAGCCAACGAAGATAAGAGTATGACCTTCATTCGTTGGTGTAACGCTTAAAGTGAATGTTGTGCAAGCACCAGTACCTGTAAAGAGATCTCTTGTAGCACCAGGATTACCTGTTCCAGTGCCGCCACCGCCGCTACCAAGACTTGACAATTCAACATTAACAGCACCATTCACTCCTGCTGTTATTGCTACTGTTAAATTTGCAGTATTAACGAAGTTGAGCGTATTTGCTCTAATCGCAGTTCCGCTATTTGCACTTACAAACACATTACCAGTGAGATTCGTGATTGGATCAGAATCCCATGTAAGCATACCATTGCTGTCTGACCCAAGGGTTGCTACATTGTTATAACTATCACCATAATAAATGTGAATTGTGTTACTGGAAACGTGAAGATCTTTCCAGATTGACTGTGGAGAGCCAAGAGAGAATGTTGTATTCTGAGAAGGAACTAGATTTCCAGTGAATGATGCTGTGCCATTACCTGCTATAAATGAATTAGCATTAATGCTCGCAACATTTCTTAAATTTCTTGATGAATCAAGAACAATTGTATTTGCAACATCCAGCCCGTTTTTAACGCTGAACGTTTTATTTGTTGTTGTCATCTCAGATCACTGTCCCTGAAAGGCAACGCCAAGTTTTTTAGAGCATTATGGGATAATGCCGTATCTCACTGAGCGAATTGTGTTAATATTGTTTACTGCTGTAAAGAGCAATCTCACATCACCACCGCTAATATCTGCTGTAAAGGTTCCAAGCGATGGTCCAGTTTGAATGCTACCGTATTCTGTGAGCCAAACATTCGTTGCATCTTGAACAAGAACAATTTCTGTTGTTTGATAATCAGATGCACTATTTGCTTGGACAAAGTATTTGGCTGATGCAAGTTGAGTCGTTGGAAATTTATCCAACACAACCTGACCAGATGAAGAAGTTGTTACAGTATTCGTTGTTACATTTAATGAATTAACTTGTAACGAGAATCTGACATTTGCGTTTGATACGCTTAAACCGATACCAGAAGTGGTGATCGTTAGAGCACCAGTCATTGTATCGCCAGACTTCAATACACGAGTATTTGCGGCATCGTAAGCAGCATTGGCTTGATCACGAGCAGTGTTTGCTTGATCTCGTGCACTATTTGCTTGACCGAAAGCATCATTCGCTTGATCACGAGCAGTGTTTGCTTGATCTCGTGCACTATTTGCTTGGTTGTGCGCAAGAGTTAAGTTTGCTTGAGTGGCAACAGCACTTCCGTTCAACAATAATTGAGCAGCGTTGACATTTGCTCTCAACCATGCAAGATTTGCAGAAGCAACGTCGATTATGTTATTAGTTGGTTCTGAGCCATACCCATCGAAGAGATAGAAGATATCATCTGCAGCGTGGCGAATCAAACCAGCATGTAGGTTAGTTGTGCCGCTATCTGGGCTGTAGTGACCGCTAAAGCCAATATCAACTGCGTCTGAGGTTGAGTTTGTTGACAACTGAATGATAGAGTCATTAACCTTCAACGTTGCAACGTTGATATATGTTGCATTACCAGATAGGAACAAATTGCCTTGAACAGTAAGATCGCCAGAAACTGTACCACCAGTTAGATTTAACTTGAGATTTGCAGCACCATAAGCGGCGTTTGCCTGATCATACGCTGCATTCGCAGTATCGCGAGCAGTATTCGCTTGACCATATGCAAGAGCAATTGCGCCACCGCCAATAACGTTGACAGTAATATTTGCATTGCCGTCTGCAGCGTCAGAAACAGTTATGATTGCAGTTTCTGTATTTACGAAGTTTAGTTGCTTGCCAGAAAGAGTTGATCCACCATTTGCAGAAACACGAACCGTATTCGCTGAAGAATTTGAACTTGAGCTCGCAGCATTGGCTTGGACGTATGCCGAGTTTGCTTGGTCACGAGCTGTATTTGCCTGATCTCTAGCGGTATTTGCTTGATCACGAGCAGTATTTGCTTGGTCTCGAGCGGTATTGGCTTGACCACGAGCTGTATTTGCTTGATCAAGTACGTTTAGACCAGCACTAACGAATGAAACTGCAGCGTTAAACGTATTGGCGCGGAGTTCATCTCCAGTCGCACTCAATTGAACGCCATTTAGATCGAGCGTACTTCCGCTCAGATAGAGATCTTTAAATCTTGCAGTAGGAGAACCGAGATTAAACGTAACGTTTGCAGCTGGAATGATATTTTGCGTAATTAACGTTCCAGAAACGTTTACGTTACCACTAAAAGTACCAGTATTTGCACTAAGATTTGCGACATTGGAGACATTTCGATTTGAATCGACAATTATTGTATTCGCAACGTCAATACCGTTCTTGACGCTAAATGTACGATTTAATGTGGCCATTGAGATCTCCTAGTGATAACTTATTTATATTATTAGCTGGTTACAGCGTATCTTATCACTTTTAAAGTTATAATATTATTGTCTGGGTTTATTGGAGAGAACGTTAAATTAACATTTCCGCTTGAAACTCCAATAGAGAAATTCCCGAGTGGACTACCAGAAATCAGTGTGGCGTACTCTGTGAGATACGCTGTCACACCGTCCTGCATACAAAAGACTTCGGTTGAGTGAATTCCACTAATACTTGTCGCTTGAACGATGTATTTTACAGTCCTGAATGATGAAGAAAGGAATGTATCAATCGTGTATGGCGAATTCGAATTCGACTCAATTTGCTGTGTGAGAGTTTTAAGAATTCCGAGAGTTAGAGTCTCGGAGTAAATATCATTAAATCTTTTTACAGTAGAACCGAGATCGAGAGTATTATTCGTCGAAGGAATAATATTCGTCGTGATGTTTTCTAAATCAATTGCTGGTCCTTGTGGACCTTGCGGACCAGTGACACCTTGTGGACCTTGAGGACCAGTTGGACCAATAACGCCTTGTGGACCTTGCGGTCCGATTACTCCTTGTGGTCCTGTTGGTCCTTGTGGACCAGGAGGCGCAGAACTAATTAAGATTTCTTGGAGTGTTACTGTCATTTAATTACCAAATTGTGTTACCATCTATTTTGCTCCACGTATTTGGAGATACACAGATGTAAAAGTTACCATTTGCGTCATATGACATTTCATTGATGTTACATGTACTTACATTGGTAGATGGAGTAGAAACCCAAACAACCCCAGAGGGTCCTGTTGGTCCTTGTGGACCAGTGCTTCCATCTGACCCTGGAATACCTGCAAGATTAACTTGCCAACTATTATATGTTTGTGAGCCACCCTCAAAACTGTGCTCAATGACATCGACAACAAGCAGTCCATTTGCTGTTGAATATGATACTACGGGACCATGAACATATCGATATGCAGTGTTAGATGCTGTAATGTGTTGGCCAATAGAATAAGAAAGATCTGTGTCAACAATAAAGTTTTTTGTTCCAAGAGATATTTCTACACTTGAATTGCTGTTACTTTTATATCTGTCGCCAGATGGACCTGTTGGACCAGCAGCACCTAGAGTTGCTGTGACTTCCCACGTATTTTTGCCTGGAGCGTCATTATAGATGCATTCAACAGTCACACCAGCAACATCAAGTAATAAATCCTCACTCCTACCCTCAATTGTTGATCCGTTACGAGCAACTAAAAGATTTACATTTGCCCAACTTCCACCGTCTGTGAGCTGGAGATACGAACCACCGCGAGGATTCTCAGGAAGTGTGATTGTAAACGTTCCGTTGCTTGTATCAGCAATAATTCGATCGCCATCAACAGCAGTATAGTTTGCAATCTTTACTGCCCATGGAGATAGAGCACCTGAAGGTCCAGAAGGTCCAGCTGGTCCACGAATAACTGAGTCGCGGACAATGGTGCTGCCAGTTTGTGGCTGAACGACAGCAATCTGGCTTAATGTTGGATTTAGTACAACAGTAACTGTATTACTTGTTGCTTGTACTACTGTTGGATTGTCTAGACTCATATTCTTGTAACTTCACCATACACCGTTACATCGCCGTATAGAAGTTTAGAAACTTTACCTGCGCCATCAATCAATTCTAGATCATAGACATATGATGACTTCGGTGGTTTACCATTGCTCATATCTACTGAAATATTTGCTGTTCTTGACGCAGCAAGTTCAATTGCAACGTTTCCTGTTGCAGGAGTAATTGTAATCTCACCGTTTGCAGAAGTTAATGTTTCGGTTGCTGAACCAGAGGTATAATCCTTTCTGATTTGCATACGAGCAGTATAACTTGATAGATTTTGAACTGCATTATTGGCGTCTTTAACAGTGATAGCAAGCCCAAAGGTTGAACCCTGCCACATTGTTAGACTATATTTGTTATCTGATTCGCAACTCATTTGTTTTTCCTTACACTACAAATCCTGGCTTGTAGACTGTTTTGCCATTGACCGTAACAGCAGTCAATTTTTGTTTGCGGTTCTTTCCTGCAGAATATGATGCATGAACCCAACCCGAGTTTGGACCTTCCTTTGGATCATAGAATTCTAAAATAATTTGGTCAAAGTCACAATTTTCAGAAACCCACTTTGCTAATTCTGGATTTGGAAGTCCGTCGATTTCAAAGTCGACAGCTTCGCCATTACAGTGTTGTGACTTACTAGAACCACCAACGGCAGCATTAAGGGCAGGACCGCGATAACCAGAGTTAATACGAACAGGCTTCCCAAAATGTTTACGAACAGGTTCAAGAATTTTGTCACAGACATTTTTGAGGTTTTGTGCATGTTGAGCATTTGGTGTATTGTCAATTCGCTTTCTTGTTGCTGTTTCTGACTTGGTGAACTCTTTAAGATTAAAGTGTTCAGACAATTTCATTTCTGGAGAAACAGAAGCAATTGCTGCTGGTTTTGATGCAGCAACTAACTGAGCTGGTGGTGGAACAACAATTCCATTTGATGCTGTTGGAGTCACAACTTTTGGTGTTGCGCCAGCAGGTGCACTTAATTGCGCATAGTACGTTTTCGTCTTATTCTTGCGATCTTCCAAGCCGTGTGTACCACCATTAATTTTCTTAGTAAGGGATAGTATCGCAGCATCAGTCACTCCTTGATCGCAAATGCTCCAAAGTTTGTTTCGTTCGAAGAAAAACATTGCTGATTCGAATGCTAGTTCAGTAGCAACGAGATCAGGATTTGTCATTACGTCTGGACGATTGCAGTATTTTGCAAACGCAGCATAGTTATCTTTGCCTGTCAATTGAAGAGCACCACGACCACGATACTTCCAACCATCACCTGAACTTTCTGGACCGTTGCCCATACGATTTGCATAGACGCGATTCGCAATGGCTTCTGGTTTGCGTTCATATTTGGCAGCAGTTGCGGCATCTGGAAAGTATTTCTTGAATACGCCCATCAAACCCTTTGCGCCATAACTCAAGTTCTCGGAGAATGCCTTGAATCCACCAGTTTCATGAGCAGTTTGTCCAAAGAAGTGGGCTGCTCTTGCTGGTGATAGTTTATAGAATGCAGCAGCTGATCGTAGAGTTCCTGGACCCCACGAACCATCTGCTGTAACTCCGATCTTTTGTTGAAGTGCTTTCAAACTCATGACTTAACCTCAAGCGATATGATCTTCGACTTCTTCAACCATTTCCTTTACAGGTGTTGGAAGCAAATCTTCTGGTCGAACTTCTTCAACCTTTGGTGCTTCTGGTGTTGGTGGAGCATTATCTTTTTCGCTCTTACCCAACATGATACCTGATAGAATACCTGTTAAGAATGTTGCGATTGGTGTAATCAACTCAAAAAACTTTGCGTCATTTGGTGATTGTTGCATTGGCTGAGTGACAAAGATAAGTGAGTAGAGAACTACAAACACAATTCCTGTCAATGTGAATGCCAATGATAGACCGACCGTAAATTTCAATCGAGCCATCAATTCTGTTTCAGTATAACGTGGACCCTTAAACATAATTATTCTCCTATTTCTTCACTAGTTGTTTCAGTTGTTTCACTATTGCAAGGTTGTTGTTCTTCAATCACAACAGTTTCTTGTTGTAAGCCATTCAATTTATCGTAGCAAAATCCATCGGCTTCACATGCTGGAAGATTGCATTCTGCCTTATCCTTATTTGCAGGATCCTGGCATGGATATCTATATGTATCTGAGCATCCAACCAATAACAAAGCAGTCAAAACTAAAAATGCTGCTTTCATTTTATTCTCTCCCATTCTTCAAATAATACATTGCACCAGTCTTTTCATCTTGCACAATAATAGACGCATCTCTATTTTCTCTGGCGTATTGACGAATTTCTTCTCCGATTTCACCGCCAACGTATGATTTAAATCTTTTAAACTTCTTTTTTCCAAGAACAGCCTTATGATAGTCATTTGATGAGACTTTAAATACTGCTTTCCCACCAAACATTGCTGGTGGTTTACGCTTTAAGACTTTTCCACCCATCATCAAAGGATCGTAACCAGCAACTGGTTCACCCTTTGCGGAACTCAATCCTTGAAATCCTCCACCAACTGACATTGCTGGAGCTTCTTCGTTTATAAATTCTTTAAATTTTTTCATCTTACTTGACTTTATTTGCCTGTCAGTTAGAATAACTATGTCTGGTTTCGGTTAAATCTTTCGTAACATATCTACAAGTTTTTGATCGAGTTCAATATCACTTGAAACAATATTTCTGTCATCAATTCCTTTTACAATTTTTGGCATTGCGGAAGTATAAACTAAAAAAGTTTTAAGCGCACTATAATCTTTTTCATTAATCCTCAGAAAAAGCATTCTAGTGCATGCTTCAATACCAAAAACGTTTTGTGCTACTACCAAATGATTTAAAAGCAATCTCTCTTTTATCTCACCAGTCATTCTATACTTTTGCAATAAACGTTTGATGTATCTAATTTTTTTATAATCTTCATCAAATTCACTAGAGACGCAGTTAGGTCTTTCGTAACACTTTGCTGCATACAATAATATATTTGATTCATTCAAATTTTCAAACATAAATCAATATTCGCTGCTGTTTCCTGAATCGTCGTCTTTTCTTGCATATGAAATTGACGATCTTGGTCCGATTGGATCGCGATCACCTAGAAGTTCTTCTGAATCTAACTGTGTTAGATCGCTTAATTCATCAGAAGTAACAACTTGAGCGTATCCATCTACAAATCCATCTTCACCAGTGTCATAAACGATGTAAAGATAGAGATCTGAATCGCCAAGAGCATATACTAATTCAGCAGACAAGTTCAGAAAGTGTGGTGTTGCTTCCGCTGGGATCAACATACCATAACGTTCTACTGTTCCGCGCAACTGATTTAAGAAAATAGGTGCGTTTTGATATGGTTTTGCGGTTAAAACATCAAAATCTGCGTTGATAGCATCTTTATTTGATGAAACGTATGTTGAATCAACTTCAATTACATCAGTTTCAGCTTGTTCATTCAAGAAATCTTTAAATTTAAGCATTGTTCACCTTGTCTCCATTGAGTACTGGCTTTAGATTAACTGGATTTTTTTTACTTTTTGCGGCGTCAATTGCTTTTTCAGTTGCCTTTGACTTCTGTTCAGATTTTTTTGTATCTTTTGACGCTTGCGCCTCAACTTTCTTATTTACAACACGTAATTTACCTGGATCAGCAGCCTCTTCAACGTGTTCAACTTCTTCATTCTTACCTTTTTTTGCTGCATAGTAGGCACCAAGAGCCATATTGATGCGCTCTTTCTTTGTTTTACCAGCAAATTTTGGATTATCAGAAGCAACGAAGTCACTGATCCACTTTGATGCAGGATCACCAGCTGATAGTTTTTCTTCAATGTACTCAACTTCTTCTTTTTTCATCTCTCTTCGTTTTAGAGCAGCAAGAGTTCCTGCCTGCACTGGTTTTTCAACCTTAGAAAGAGCATCAGACTTGGCTTGAGCAGCACGAACAGCAGGTGACATCTTGTAGCCAGAATCACGCTTGTCTGAATCAACGCCGTGACGTAGATCCATTGCTTTCATTGAAGCGCGCATACCGTACATTACAGATTTGCCTTCTTTTGTGGTGCCAACAACCTGATAGCCAGCCTCATCCACCTGCTCTGCTTCTTCATTTGTCTTAGCAGCTTGCTTTTTTGCATATTCTGCTCGAGCCTGAGCCAGCATTTCCTCGCCGCGCTTACGGCTGGCATCGCTTGCTGTTTTTTCTCTGTCAAATGCGCGTTGCAATTTGACAGCTGCACTCATACGGCGAGCCTCATCAATCTGCTCGACTTCTTCTTTCATACCACCCGCTGCAGCAACTTCTGTTTTTTCGTTACTATCAACCACAACTTCTTTTTTCTTCATCTTTTCTTTTTCTTTTACGATCTTTGCTTCTTTGATCATAAAACCTAAAGCGCGTTGTTGCTGTGATGCGCGGAGAATTGCTTGATTCTCATTTGCTGCCTCAATGATACGATTAACTGTATCAACGCGACGACGCAATGAAACGTGTTCGTGAGCTGGATTTGTGTATGAAAGTTGTACAACGTATTTCATTTTACTTACCTTTATTCATTGCTTTTGCAGCGACAGACTTTAAACGAGCCTTGATTACATCACCGTAAGTGATTTTGGTCTTATCGCCATGATGTGCAGCGAGTGCCTTTTCTTTTGGAGTTACAGCAACTTTGCCGCCGACTTCTTCTTTCTTCATTTTTGTTTCTTCTTCATCATCGTCCATCTCATCTTCATCATCCATTTCATCTTCTTCGTCGTCCAGCTCCATCTTCTTCATTGCTTCGAAGATTGATTCTTCTTGACTGATAAGTTCCTCATTCATCTCACCTTCCATATAATTGGCGGCGGTGAGGATGTAATCTTCGGCAAGAGTAATCTTGCTCTGAACCCATTCAGGAAGATTTGTGTTTTCTTCAAGCATATCGTGCATACGCTTTGCATTGGCTAGAATGCTGCGAAGCTGAGACTTTGCCATATCGCCTTCGTAATCATATTCGCCGACATCTGCTTGATCTTGAACTTCTTCCTTCATTGCCTTTTGTTTCTTCATTTCAGTAGCACGAGCTTTTACTCGTGCAAGGAAAACA
>Ga0222714_10002416_pt1 | contig 19730 bp, 28 predicted proteins | sample C33_3DmetaG_FD_165048 | JGI IMG/M metagenome (GOLD analysis project Ga0222714, IMG submission 165048) | Estuarine water microbial communities from San Francisco Bay, California, United States - C33_3D | ecosystem: Environmental > Aquatic > Marine > Unclassified | place: USA: California...
AGGGTCATCTCGCGAGGCGTCATCTTCAAGTTGGCGATAACGTATTCATCCGTGTGGGATAGGTATCCAAGGGTGCGCCTCTTCTTCTCCATGAGGGCGATGAATTGCCAGACCTTCAACTGATCGGACATTTTTTATTCAGGGAGGGAAAACTTTAACCAAGGGCAGACTACAATGCCAGCCAAGGGTGACATCAAGCCCGTTGAGAACAGCACGGACTACCTGGAATTCAACGGCAAGAGGTGGCACAGGTTTCACGAGAGTGGCAAGGACGCTGGCGTAGGCGTGTGGGGAGAAATGGACGAAGTTGGGAGTCCAGCGACCCGTTGGTTCCTGAGACCTAGGGCGCGGCGTTCTTGAGATTGTAATACTCCAGCCAGTCCTCCGGTGTGACCTTGGTGCCTCCGTCGTAAGCCACCGCCAAGTTTGCGTCCAAAAGGAAGGTCTTGACGTCCACGCCGTCCACGTAGATGTCGGCGAGGATCCTACCGTACTTCTCCAGTTCGACGTTCCTGAGTTCGACGATCTTGTCGAGGCACTTGCTCTTGATCATGTCCCGGGCCATCTTGGCGCACTGCTTTTCGGTGGCGTTCTTGGTCTTCATCTCGGGGCAGTCGATGCCCTTGGTGCGGACCGAGAAGCGGTAAAGGGGCGACCCCTCGAACGGGAGGCGGGACGCGAGGGTCAGTGTGTCGCCGTCATAGACCTTGATGACCTTTCCACCGGTGATCGGAGGAACGAATGGGGTCGTATCCTTGTAGGTGACGTTCTCGAGGCTCATTTTATAGTATCAACTCATATAAATTATCCACAAGATCTTGTCTAATAGAGTCCATGATGATCGTGTAGGCGAATCGTGCGAATCTTCGCGATCCAAACGTCGGCTTGTCAACAATTTTCAAAAGTGCGTTCATAGCCTTGTCTGTGTAGCACGCGATGTTGCTGACATGTTCTTTGATTTCATGGACGCACGTGTTCTGGGAGAAGACCACGAGGGCTTCCACGGTCTGGGTGACTATTCCTATGAGCTGGTTGTTGGTGAACCCCGCCGTGTGCTGTCCCATGGCTTCGTACTCCTCTTCATTCTCCACGACCCACTGATACACGGCATAGAAGACCTCATCGTCAAGGGTTTCTATGGCGTGTCCTAAATCTGTTTGTGTGTAACTGGCCGTGGCGACCATACACATCTCTATCCTTTGGTACTAAATTTTATTCAGCATACTTGTATCAGTACCAGACCATTTTAAAAACAAAAGAGCTTGTATATAGAGATGACGGATTATGTATCCATAATCAAAAAGGCAATTGAAGCGTATTGTGACGAAAATGAAAGCATTGACAAGAAAGAGGATCTTGACACAATTCTCGATAATGTGAAAAAAGCATGGGCGCCTTTAAAAGCGGTAGTTGTCTCAATTGTTGCAAAAATAGAACATCCTGAATGGGATACGCGCAAACACCAAGCACAGATTGGCGGACTACGCAGTTTGCGAACAATAGACAGAGAGCATGTATCTGACTATCTGTTTAAGAATGATTTTTACGACACGGCAACAGAATTTGCACTCACACGTTCCTTTGAAAAAGCAGAGGAATATACGATGAATTACACCGGAAAGATTTCACCACCTATATGCAAAAATGCATTCCTAACTATTGTAGATTTTATCAACAATCCCGGTTCTAAAGAAAAACTACAACCGATGCTTGCGTATTTGATGAAATGTCTAAAAGAGCGGAAGGACAGAAACGCAACGCTCAGAACATCGAGAGTGGAATCGACGAGGAGACTAACCTTATCGGATGTTTTAAATGGTCTGAATGATATACATTCACTTGGAAGTGGAATTTCTGTTGTACCAGTTATCGTAGTCCATACCCTTCTTTCTGTAGTTCAGCGCTACTTGTTTTCCGGGATAACTTTCAAAGATCTCAAAGAACACACTGCTGCCGACAATCATAGTCAGTCATATGGCGATGTTGAGGGATTCAAAGATACTTACCCAGTCATCAGCGTCGAGGTTAAGCATAATATTCCTATAAATGAAACGATCGTCAAGATCTTTGATATAAAAACAATCGAGGCTCGGATCCCGTTGAAGTTCATTCTGACGACAGCCAGCACTCAAAAGCAATTTGTGGAAAATGACATATGCATCGACAATGTATCAGACTTTACGGCATCTTATCTCCACCAGGTGTTGCTAATTGAGGCAAATATTTGCTCTATGTTCATAGAAGAATTGCGAAAGAGGATTGTCTCCTATCGCAATATCTCTACAGAGATGAAGGAAACTATTGACGGAAAACTCACAAAACTTCTTGTGCCACCATCTCCTTGATGATTTCTTCAATCACGCGAACGCACACACTATTACCAATTTGCTTATAGGCAACACCCTTATTGGCGTTTCTTACAAAGGTTTCTGGATATGCCATAAGCTTATAGCACTCATTCAACGTGAGACGTCGCACTCTCTTGCTGGTCTCTTCGTAAATATGATATCTACCTGAAGTCTCCGATGCTGCCAGGGTCGGATGTGTACCGTCACTGCTGTAAATTCTCATGAGTTGCTTGTGGACTCGCGAGAGATGCTCGGTATTTTCTCTTGCGCCAACCTTTCTCAATTCTCCCTTCAAATAACCACAGAACTTCAATCCACTTTTTGGCTGCTGTTTGATATGATCGGCATCTAGAATTACATACTTCTCGGGATCAATGTAGTGATCTTCAGGCACATCTGTATCAAGAATATCTGCCAACTTACAGATACTCTTTTTATCCGCCAACGTCTTAAAGTTGAATTCACTCGCAGATGCTGTTGCCACAATATACACCCGTTCCCTGTTTTGAGGAATACCGAACTGATAAGGACTTAGTAGTTGATATGATACTTTATACCCCCGCGTCTTTAAAGAGTTTAATATGGTTTGGAGAACAATACCTTTGTTGATATTTATTAGATTAGAAACATTTTCAAGTAGAATGCACTTTGGTTTGCGGACGTCTATAACTTTAAGTATTTCAAAGAATAGAGTTCCTCTCGGATCATCAAATGCTTTTTTATCCTTCCACTGAGCAATACTGAAAGCTTGACAAGGAAAGCCTCCGCAAATGAGATTGAACTGTGGAATATCTTCAATCACTATTTTTGTGATGTCTCCAAGAGGTTTCATACGGTAGTTTTCTTCATATGTTTTCCTTGCGTTTTCATCGATATCAGATGAAAGTACACACTTGGCTGTGGGAATGATATTTGTAAGTGCCTGATGGAAGCCGCCAATTCCACAGAATAAGTCAATGAATTTTATTTTTGAGAGATCTGTATTGGGAATAATATCTACAATCACATTTTGAGTTGTTTTTGAATAGTCCATTTCGATTTTTAATATAACTTGCGAAATCTTTAATAGTTTACAGCATCTCGACATTCTTTATGTTGTACCTGTTGAAGCGGCGTTTGATAATCTTCCGAAGGTTGTCACGTTCCCTTCGGAGTTCGTCGCGGATCGCCATCTGCTTCTTGGTCAGCTTTCCGCTTCGGGTCTTGATGTAGGCGAGTTTGAGCAGTGCCACGTAGGACAGGGCGAGTTCGTCCAGCAGTCCCATCAGTTCCGTGTTTCCTCGGATCTCCGGTGTCCTATTGAAAATATTCATCTTCCTGGCGGCCTTGCGGACTTCCGGGGATTTGGCTGTCACCGTATCGTCGGGGATTTCCGCGAGGATGTTCTCAATGATGGGCGAGAGTAACATCATGTTCCTCTTCTTGGCTTCGAGATTCGGGGTAGTCTTCTTGATTTTTTTGGGGTCATTGGCAGGGATATTATGATAGGAGTAAGGAGGGCTCATGGGGTCAAATAGTTTCGGGTAGCGGATAACGGGTGGGGTCTTTTTGTAATTGGGATTGGGAACGAACTCGGGCGTGAGTTGTTCGAATATCACGGGTGGCGTAATGGACCGCGGGCGCGTGGGCCTCTGTGGGATTTCATTGAAAAATTCGTTGTACTGGTAGTTGTCTACGTACTTTCTGGACTTGAGGCTTGGGACGCGCATTCCCTTGGGGATGCTGACTTTCAGAGGTCTATTGTTCATGATACTGAGAGCGGCGCTCATGAGATTGTCTGCGCCGATGGTCCTGGTTCTGGAAACGCTGCTCCGGTTGGTTTCGGTGACGGCGCGTTTCAGTGCACCCCGAAGATCCTGCGGCGAAGTGACGAAGTTTCGCGGTCTGATTCCGATGGCGCGATAGGCGCGTGCGATTCCCTCGACGACGTTGAGATTCGTTCGGATGTTCCGCGGAAACTTGATGGAGAGACCAAAGTCCAGGATGTAGATCTTTGGTGCGGACTGTTTGACGTTCTTGTAGCCGATGTTGTCCCACTTGAGGTCTCCGTGAATGAATCCGAGACTGTGCATCTTGTCCATGAGTCTGAGGATTTGTGCATTAATCTCTGGTTCGTACTTTTTACGCAGCCACCTCGGCATGGTGAGGAGGTCGCCCGAGATGCGTTCCATGACCATGTAGTAATACTTGTCGTCCAGCTTGCCGGCGTTGAACAACTTTGGACCCACGCCTTCAAGGCCCATGATAGTTGTGATGGCGATTTCTCGGTTGGCGAGGTCATCTGACTTGACGTAAAAAATCTTGACAATCTTGGACTTGGTGGGCATGACATAAGCTTCACCGTAGCTGCTCTTGGTACCTATCCGTTCACCTAGGGTGAACCCAAACTTTTCCTCGAAAAGTTCCTTTATCATCTACTATTAATTAAGAATTTAAAGAACCTAATATGGATGAACATTGTATCCATCGATATTGGGTTAAAAAATTTGGGGATGGTTGAGTTTTGGTGGGACGAACATCCCAGGCATCACCCTGAACTAATCAAGTGGCACAAGGTTGATTTGACGATGCTTCCGCACAAGCGTGTTCAATTTCACGCGTGTGACATTCCGCACACGAACGAGATGGCTGACCTGGTGGCTCACTTTATGCAGGAGTACCACCCGATCTTCGAAAAGGCGGACACGATCCTGCTAGAGCGGCAGCCACCCGGTGGTCTTCTTGAAATTCAATCGCTGCTTTTATTTAAGTACCGTCGCAAGGCGCATCTAGTGAGCCCCAACTCAGTTCATGCTCACTTCACGATGAATCATCTGGACTATGAGGGCCGAAAGGAACGAAGTCTTGCTCTTGCGCGTCATCGTCATCCAGAGAAGATTCCCGAGACGAGTTCTCGATGGCATGATATATCGGACGCGATTCTGTTTGCTCACTTTTGGTGCAGCCGTCAAAGAGTACCTCAGAGCCCAGAGGTACAAGTGGCATTCGAAGAGTTTCGTCTGACTCGGAAACCATCCTATAGCAGTATTCCATGTAGTACGAAAACGGATTCATGAACATGAAGGGTCTCATGAACTTTGGTATCTTGTTTTTGTATTCGACCCATGTTTTCATCCAGTAGTCCTTATTATCTGTCCACTCAAACGGACTTGCCATGTGAACGAACTTGTCTTTTTTGTCCAGCATGTTGAAGAGTTCCCATGCTCTGTCCATAGTCTTAAAGATAATGCGCGACAAACTTTTAAATGAAGATCGCACTTTGTATTCCAGGCAACACATTTTCGCGCGAGGTGATGATGGACATCCTCAAGTTTCTTGAGGAAGCTCGGGCGGCAAAATGGGAGATCGTTTTGTCCATGGATTATGATCCGAATGTTTACTACGTTCGTAACAAGTTGCTCGGGTGTGATGTGGGTCGCGGACCCAATCAGAAGCCATACAATGGTGAGTTAGACTATGATTACGTACTATGGATCGACTCTGATATCCGTTTCAATTTCAAGATGATTGAGCGTCTTGCGTCACACAAGAAGGATGCAGTATGTGGTCTTTACCGCATGCAGGATATGAAGCATTACCCTGTGGTGAAACACATGGACGACGAGTATTTCAAGGAGCACAAAATGTTTCAGTATTTGACTGTGGAAGAACTTGAGAAAATTCACAAGTCAGGTAAGATTGACCTAATGAAGATAGATTTCAGTGGTATGGGTATGTTTTTGGTGAGCAGGGCGGCATTAGAAAGGATGAAGTACCCATGGTTTCAGCCAGTATGGAAGGAGATCGGCGACATGCGTGATTTCACCAGTGAGGACGTGGGTTTCTGCATCAAGCTTCGCGAAACTGGGACGGATATATACTGCGATCCATCGGTTATAGGAGCTCACATGAAACTCATGCCAATTTAAAAAAATAACTCGATCAAAAACAAGATGGACTTGACCGGTGAATTCGCAGTTCTGCAGATGCATGTTGATCGCAAGATGAAGATCTACGCGGATCAATGTATTGAAAACGCTATAAAAGCGTTATGTATGGATAATCCTAGTCTCTACAAGGAGGACATGTACAAGACGATGGCAAAGTGTCAATGCATGTACACATGTTGTCACATTGAAAAGCATGGTAAAAAGTGCATGCATCCGGCAGTACTTCGTGGATATTGTGAGAAGCATTCACAGCCAACGGCTTACGAGCAGATGACAAATAACACCAACCGGAATAATTTACCTAACCGAATAATGCCTTCGTTCGGGTCTTAAAGAATAAACGCAACTAAATACTAGTATGGAAGGACGATCTAAACTTCTTCTCCAGAGTCTTGAGCGGTTTTACGATGATCCTAAAAACGGTTCAAAATTACTGGATATAATTAATCACCGAATCAACGGCATTTCTCTTCGGACCATCGAGTGGTTCGTAACCAACTATGCGAAAAAAAATAACGTGAGTTACAAGAAGGAGATTTCTGGACGCGTATTCACGGTGCATATTGAGTACAAATCTACGCTAGAGGGTTACAGCAAAAAGTTATTTGACCCATTTTGTCGGACGGAGCGCATCGATTTCACGGTAAACGGCGAGGTCATCAAGACCACGATCGGTCAGTTGAACTTTGTTCGCTGGTGCATCCAGAACAACATCATTGAACATACACTTAAGGAAGTGGATACAAAAAAGACAAATGCGAAGACCGGTCACAAGATACACGCCACCGACGCCTCAGAAATTGATGGAAGCACTGGAAGCCGAGAAGTTTGCCAACCACTGGCGATCACAGGGTGAATATAAGTGGGCGGAGCGTTGGGAAGCCTACTCTAAAAATTGTCTCGACTCGCGTCACGGGACGGTCGACAGACCCACTAACAGGGGTGAGGACCAAATGAGAAGAAAGTAATTGTTTATAATAGAATGGTGAGTGAAGTAGACTGGCATCCACAGCAGGCCGGAATCCTCAAGATTTGGGGAGAGGTCTCAGCGACGTACCGTTACCTTCACTTCATGTCATACCATAAATACAAAAAGATGAGTATGCGCTTTACAATCCCAATCATCATCATTTCAACGTTGACTGGGACTGCAAACTTTGCCCAAGGGACATTTCCCGCGAACACACAATCCACTGTACCCCTGATAATTGGTGGGTTAAATCTTGTTGCGGCAATAGCTACGACGCTTGCGCAATTCCTGAAGGTGAATGAACTCATGGAGGCCCATAGGGTCAGTGCGGCGACCTACGGAAAGATGTCGCGTCACATGCGTCTGGAGTTGAGTTTGCCACCCGAGGAGCGTTCAATGTCGGGTCACGAGTTCATCAATATGACCAAGTTGGACATGGACAGGTTGATCGAGCAGTCGCCGTTGATTCCTGGTGACATTCTTCGGATGTTCGAGAAGAAGTTTCCCAAGGAGGCGCACAATTTTGCCCGTCCCGAGATTCTGGACATCCGCGAGATCACGCCCTACAGTGAAGATGTGCACGAGAAGTTGAACTCGAGTTCGGCTGACAGGATTCGCAAGGCGGCGGCTCGTTTCTTCAGCACCAAGAATATAGACTACGACGTGCCTCCACCTTCACCGGGGTTCTCGCAGGTGTCCTTCGCTCCCAATGTCTTCGAGCCGGAGCCATTCCCTCCGACGTTCGAGGAGCTCCAGGTTGCGGAGACGCTCCAGGGACTTCGGCGGGAGCCCACGACAGACTCTGACGAAGAAAATACCACCCAAGTATAAAAGAGTATGAAGGAGGAAGCGAGGAAGATCATCAAGCAAAGTGTGACCCTGTCTAGGGAATCCTACGACAAGGCTGTCATGGTACTCAATGGTTTTCAGCCCATCAGCAGTGATGAGACGGGTCTGGACTGTTTCATCAAATCTGAAGACGGAATCACCTGGGTGGTGTTCCGCGGCACCGAGACGGACCAGATCAACGACGTGTGCACGGACGCGCTGACGTTCCGGGTCAAGACGCCGTTCCTTCCAGACGAGTGCAGGGTCCATGCTGGCTTCCTGGGGCAGTACATGAGTGGTCGCACGCTCATCATGGACGCGATCAAGCACTTCAACGACGCCAAGGTGGTCTGCACCGGTCACTCACTTGGAGGTGGACTTTCTACCATCTGTGCCCTGGACGTGGAGCAGAACGTCGAGGGTGACGTGGAGACCTACTGTGTGACGTTCGGATCTCCTCGGGTTGGGGGCGGTCACTTCTGTCGTCTCTTCGATGCTGTCATTGACAACAGTTTCCGATTCGTGGATGTGAATGATCCCATCCCCCGGGTTCCTTTGCGTGCTTGGGGATTCAAACACGTAAAGGGATGTTTCGTTACCAGTCCCTACGGCTACAAGCCTGACCTCGAGCAGGTCGAGGCGTCGTCGTTAGCCTGTTGTGCGGTCTCCGACCATGGGATTGATCTCTATGAAGCTGCGGTGAACTTTACTCCTTCAGTTGAGCCTTGAGAAGCTCAAACTCTTCGTCAGTAAGAATAGGGGCTGCGTTCGTCATTCCCTGCTTGGTCTCGGCTGGCATCTTGGACTGCGTCGGGGCGGGTTCGGTCACGGGCATGACATCTACTGGCACCTCGGTGACTTCATTATCGTCGGCAACAAGCACGTCCTCCTCCTCTCCCTCCATCCCCTCGCGCGGCGCCATGAGCTGCATGATGGTCATGATGAAGAAAGAGATGGACACCACGGTCGCCCAAGTGTTGCAGCTGCCCGCGGTGAGGCAGTTGACGTTGTAGACGGCAAGCGCTCCTGACAGAGCGAGGACGGCGGCATCCAAAACACGGAGTTTGTAAGCCGAAGCCAGAACCGGGAGGACGGCGGCGGCGGCAACGATCATAGCCTGCTGAGACAGCTTGGGCATCTTCATGTTCAGCTTCATATTTGTAATTATCACATATTATTTTTGGCAATGCCCCACCGTTCACAATCTTCGGCAGTGAAGTAGATATCCTTCTTGAGCAACTTGTTCAATTTGTCCTCTGGGATTTGTGTATACTGGGTATAGATTTTGCGGAGGGTCTCCATGAGTTTATCACAATTTTTGATTTCGTCCTTGAGTTCTTCATACTTGCCCATGGCGCCTGTGGAAAGTTGGTGGATGAGCAGGTGGGCATGAGGCATAATCCTCCGATTCTTGGAACCCATCAGAACGAATGTGGCTGCGCTAGCACAAAATCCGTCGGCGACGGTTACCAGTTTGACCTTGAGTCTCCTGAGGTGGTCCATGCAGCTCAGTCCGGCAAAGAAGTCACCACCATCGCTCCTGACATAAAGAACAATCTTGGGTTTGTATTCCCTGACTGAAAGAAGTTTCCTTTCCAAAGTCTTTACCTGAATGACAAGGTCGTGCATTGATTCGTCGGATATTTCACCAGTGAAGTGGATATCATTTCCTATAATGTCGATGTTGTAGTTCTCGCCGTCAATCCCTGCATCGCTTCCATCGTCAGACTCGTCATCTCTGGCATAAGGGCGCCTCATGTTGCTTGTTCTACAAAGTCTTGTTCTCTCTCCTTTAAGTTAAGTTTCAACTCCTTGAGGACATCATTTTTGACCTTGGATCCCATGGATGTCTGGTTGATGTAGTGGATACCACTTGAATTAGTGCAATATTCGGGGATGAGTTCTGGTTTTAGGCGTAAAACTTGTAATGTTTCTTGATCCGAATTAATCCAATATTTTTCCATTGATTTTTTAAGTCGCATATTGAAATCTTTTGTCCATACGCGTGCGCATGCAATTTTTTTAGAAAGTATTCTGTTTTTTATAATTGCACAAGGGCCTAAGATAGCTGAAACGATAAAGTGTTGATGAATTTGTTCATTGTACATGGATGAATACATCATCGTGTCCCAGTAATCTGCTTCGACTAAGTAATCTGCTATACTAGAAATTTCATTGATAGTTATTCCTGATGCGTTAATGTAATTCTCCTGCACGATGCCCATGCGATTTCCGGGTTCTTCGAGTGAAATTTTTAGCAAGGCATTGAAATCAAAATTTCCCTTTTCTGTTAAAATTTCATCCATAAATTCTTTGGTGGTTTTGAACAGGTCTCTTTGGTGAAGCGTTTCTATGACCTCTTTTTTATTTTCCTGTTCTATTGTTTCGTCTTGAATTTGAATGTTGTCTATATTGTTTTCGCAAGGTATAAAAATTCTTGAATGTATATTTTTTCTTTTCTGCTGAATCCAACGCCAACCTGGCAATTCATTTTTAATCATAGAAGAATCATCCATGACGATATCAGCCTTGCTGAAGCTAATGAATTCGAAAAAGTTCTCGGTGACATTTTGGGAACGCAGTGTGTCTATCCCCACGTAGACCGCGGACGCGCCAATGGTCTTGCAAATTTGTGCCGTAGACCAGCCCTTGACTAGAAATAGTTTGCCTGGCTCACATTTGTCAAAGATATTATCTCGTTTGGTTTTAAGAAACTTGTCCATGAGCAAGGAAGAGGAACAGGATTTAACTACTCAAGCACTAGAAATGATTTTCAGTCACCCAGACATACACACGCGTCTGTGGAAACCACTACGATTACATCTGACATACTATTTAACTTGCACGGCCATAATCCATATGATTACGATAACCATTTTGATCATCATTCTGTGGAAGATCATGCGGAGTTCAAGCTGGATGCCAGGACACCGTTCAGCAGACTGAAGAACAACAGGGTCCCGATCCACTGGATTATCTCCTTGCCCTGTGGAAACTGCAACTTGGTCAACTTATTCTTACCAATGTTGTAATGCACAAGCCCTTCAAGGAAGAATACGAAGAAGGTCGTTAAAGCGACGATGCCAATCATTTATAATTCTGGAGATTAATATTAAGGATGCAAATTTTTTGCAAAACCCTTACAGGCAAAACTATTACGTTAGAGGTTGATTCCTCGGATACTATTGACAACGTGAAGGCAAAGATTCAAGACAAAGAGGGGATCCCGCCCGATCAGCAGCGGTTGATTTTCGCAGGAAAGCAGCTTGAGGACGGACGGACGTTATCGGACTACAACATTCAGAAGGAATCCACGATTCATCTCGTGTTAAGGCTAAGGGGCGGTGACTAATTAGATGAAGACCACGACCGACATTGTTCACCAGAACCTCGGGTTGGTTCACAAGCTTTCCTACAGATACCAAAGGACTGGTATTTCTAGAAAGGATCTCGTTCAAGAGGGGACGCTCGGGTTGCACAGGGCAATCGTAAAGTACGATCCAGCCAAGGGGACCAAGCTGTCCACCTACGCCTATCCGTGGATAAAGTCATACATGTCCAGATACGTGAAGAAGACGATGACCGCAATGGATTACCTTCCGGTTGCCGAGGTTTGTCACTTGGACGCAGAAGAAGAAGACCTTTGCTACCTCATGGATTGTCTGAATCACGGTGAGAGGGAAATCATTACGCATTTATATTTGGATCAGATGAGTTTGGATGAGGTCTGCGCGATGTTCAATTTATCAAAGTGGCAGGTGAGGAGGTTCGAGACGCGTGCCCTTGAGAAGATGCGTCAGCGTGCTCTCAAATGATTGTTAAGTGGTATTAGAAATGGAAATGTACGATTTAAATTCCAGTGGAGGGGGTGGTACGCCACTTACCTACAGCCCAAGTATTCCAGATGATAACGGAGCCGGAACGGGTCTGAATGTTCCTAAGCCAGGTTCGAAGACTAATAGAGATTCTGGTTACGAAGGTCAAAGGACATTATTGGAACGAAAAAATAATGACGTTCAACAGCAAGATAAACCGATGCAGATGAGCAGTATGGCCTTCTCCACTCCCATTTCGGATCTCGATTACGATGAACCCATGAATAATCATATGTCAGCAGACTTGCACTCCATTATTCCTCCTCAGGCTTCGGTGGCTCCTCACGAGATGCTCATGGCCCAGCCCGCACAACAGATGCAGCAGAAGCCACCTTCTCCCGAACCTTCAACTCCCGTGGTGGTCGAGGAGAAGAAGTATCCTCTCGGACTGACCAAGGAGCAGTATGAGGCCTTGATCGTGGCTGCACTGGTTGCCATGATCTTCTATCCCGACGTTCAGGCGAAGATGGCCGTGTACATCCCCAACTTTATGTCCAAGGATGGATCTCGCAGTATGACTGGACTGGCTGTCAGTGGCCTGATCGTGGCCGTCAGCTTCTATATGGCCCGAAGGTACTTTGTTGAAAAGTGATTCTTCACAAAAAAGTAGTGCTCTCTCCGAATGGGTTTCGATCCCATCACCTTGAGATTAACAGTCTCACGCTCTACCTAATGAGCTACCGGAGAACAATGTGAATTACCCAGGAAATCCATCTAGAACGAGCTACCTGGGCTTGAACTCACACTGTTATCTTGGAACTTTATGTTTAACTATTTGACGCATGATGGATCCGCCTGAAACCAGGATGATCGGGATGGGTCCAAACATCAGGACGGTGGGTGCAATTGCGAGTGCCACCTTCACCTTCTGGCTTAAAGAAAGATCCTGCATATATAGTAATGTACGGATATTCTGTCTGGCTTGTGCCACTTAATCGTCGTCTTCTGACCAAGGTCTATAAGTTCAGGCACATCCCCCACATCACCATATCGACCAATCACGAAGACATCCCAGATCCTGTCAATCTTGGACAGCTTTATGACGTAGTGGATTTCAAACCGTACGGTCTTATTGGAAAGCAGTACAAATTTGATCCCCTGCATGCGACAGGCTGGGAGTGCACTGTCGAAGATCTCTCGATTAAGCACGCGCCTCACATGAGTCACATGTATTCGTTCTATCCTTATGACAAGGTGTTTCCTGTGTATCCAACGCCGATCCGCCTGATCGCAGAGGTCTGTGTGGCTGACACTAGATCAACCAACTGGGAGGACTGGAAGATAATTAAAGAAAAGCTTCCAAGATAAAGTACAATGGCTTTTTTACCTTTTCTTCGGCACGGCGATCTTTATGACCTTCTGGACACGACGTCCAAGGTTCTGAATGAGCTTCCCAATCTGGAGAAGCAGTTCAACACTAAGATGGCTGACAGATATCTATACAAGCGCACCCAGACCACAGATGATGGTTTCGAGATTGAGATGCACCTCCCTGGTGTGGGTAAGGACAACATTCACATTACGATTTCTTCGGATGACCACGAGGTGACGGTGGCTTACGGAGAGAACCGAAGCGCCTCATTCGATTTGCCCAGTTACGTGGATGTATCGGACGAGGGTTACAAGGCGAGTTACGTGGATGGCGTGCTTCGTCTGTTCTTCAAGATGCGAACTTCGGACAAGAAGCGTCGCGAGATCAAGCTTGGTTAGACGAACATTGTTCCACCAAGACCACCTTGGCATCTAAATAAATTAAAACTTGTAGCATATAGACGGGCTTTTCTTGTGATCGAATTGTCAACGAGAGTTAATTCAAACAATTGTTTGGAAATGCGACTCATATTGATGGTTCCGGATGGAAATGGCCCTGAATCTTGGCCCACACTAAATATATTCACCTTGTAACTCGGTGTTTGTATATAGTGTTCATAAGGTTGAATGGCTCTCATTGTCATTTGATCAATATCAAAATAATTCTGACCGTTGAAAAAAAGTTTCCATCGCGTAACTTGGTCGTTCGAAAAACTCGTATATTCACCGGCGTCGACGCCTGAACTGTAATCGAACAATCCCGCCGTACCTGAATCGTTTTGTACGACCAGAATAAATTCCTTTACTGGATTTTCAAATTCCGTTCTGAAACGTATTTGATTGAGGTCATTTAAAGTCACTCGTGCCAATTGAGTTTGTTTTATTATATAATCCAGTTGTTTGCCAAGAAAAAATTGTTTATGTTCGTTTTCAAGATAAATTGCTTGTAAATTTAGTTCCAGCTTAGGTATATCAACATTTCCCAGTTCTGATTGCTTTCTGAGAAAAATTCTGACTTCGATGCGGTGACGGTTCAGAGCCAAAAGTGGGAATGAATTTTCGTAACCCCTCCCAAAAAATGGCAATTCCAGTGAACAGGCGGAGCCTGGGACGATCGTACCATAACTTGTCGGTGTAATAGAGCGATTCAAAAGGACATCGTTGCTTTGGCGAATTCTTTGGGAATCTGTTAGGTCTGACATAATAGCCATATATTCTCCAGTAAGGCTAACTATGGTTTGACCTCCGACTACAAGATCGGCTCTTTCTACAAATGAATGAGCCGTATCTTGTGGAAATGGTTGATTGGTATTGTAAGTGAAATTTAAAAAGAACCCGGTGATGATATCGCACGTGTCATTATCGACCGTGCATATTATAGATTCTCCCCAGTAGACATCAGAATCAAAAGGAAGCCTTAATATTTCGCTAGTATATTTTGCACGATCGGTGAATACTTTTTGGTAAAATGATATTTCAGGTCTTCCGGTTAAAAATGTATCCTGAAATCCTGTGACAGCAAGCTGCATCTTAATATGATGTGTTAAAAAAAGATTCAAAAAAATACGTGTAGATTAATAGATATGAATGTACAGCTTAAAAAATTCAATCCCGCTTCAATGGGTGACGACAAGGTCTGTGTATTTATTGGAAAACGTGGAACAGGAAAATCTACTTTGGTGACAGATATCCTTTATCACAAAAAACATCTCCCGGCGGGCGTAGTTATGTCTGCGACCGAAGAGGGAAATCACTGGTATCAGCAGTTCATTCCGGATCTGTTTATCTACGGTGAATATGACAGAGACATCATTGATAGGGTGATTGACAGGCAGAGAAAGATGGTGAACCTCAAGCCTCCTCCGGGAAAGACGGAGCTGACTTCGCGGGACATTGGTGCGTTCATCCTCATGGACGACTGCATGTACGACCGAAAGTTCCTTAAGGACTCGTGCATCCGCCAGTGCTTCATGAATGGTCGTCACTGGAAAATCTTTTTCATGCTGACGATGCAGTACTGCATGGACCTGAGTCCCGACCTCCGCGCCAACGTGGACTACGTGTTCATCGCCCGCGAGAACGTCATCCAGAACCGCGAAAAGTTGTACAAGTCCTTCTTCGGAATCTTTCCCAACTTTGACATGTTCAACCAGGTGATGACCGCGTGCACGGAGAACTACGAGGTTCTGGTCTTGGACAACACCAGCAAGTCCAACCGAATTGAGGACTGCGTCTTCTGGTACAAGGCCAAGATCCACACGAACTTCCGTGTCGGCTCGTCTCAGTTTTGGAATCTCCACCAGAAGACATACAAAAAGGCAGGAGGTGCCACTAAACCTGGTCAAGACCCAAATGACGTCAAACGTAATAGGAATACCCAAACCCTACAAGTAAAGAAGTTGAAATAATTATTCAGGAAGAAGAAAAATACCCGAACGGCAGATATCAAACATGGAAAGCAATTCCATCGCACTCGTGACGGCCGCGCTCATTTCCACCGGTTTGGTCAGTGAAAACAAAGCGGGTGCACTGGCCACACATCTCAGTAAGGGGGCGAAGAATTGGAGCATCAAGCAACTGAAGCCAGGATTCGTGGACGAAAATCGTAAGGAGATACAAAAGCGCAACTCAAAGCTGTGGACGGAATATATTGCCAAGCGAAACTACATATTCGACCCTACCGAAAATGGTCTGGTCAAACGCACTACACCACTGGTAGAGAAGCAGGAACGCCTTTTGGAGATCAAGAGTCGGATGGTTGGCGAAACATTTGTACCTCCTATAAAAAAGGTTAGCAAGAGGCTTCTAGACCAGGCACGACTTAAACGTCTTCTCACTTTGATCAAGAAAGATATAGATCAAGTCGATACAGAGATGAAGGGAATGACGATGATTAATCAAAAATTGGAACGCTACTTCATTCGACGCCCTTCATACAAACCAAAAATCTTTATAAACCAAGAAGAGGAATACCTTGATCTTCCCGGTATCACAAAGAGGAAGCGAATTCTCAAGAGACTTTTACATCTTTTGAACTCGAAACGTCTTGACAAAATGGAAAAAATATGCGAGAAACTCACACAAGTTCGCAGAGACACGATGACCAAAATTGTTCAGATACAACGCGACGTTTACATCAACTCCAAAGAGTGTTGGACACGTTCAGAAAGGGCGTCATTCTTGAACAAGAAACACGTGAACGACGAACTCAAAACTGAATATGCCAAAATATCAGAACATATTTCATCGAATCTGGGTGACTACATGATCGAGATACCTAAGCCTTTCAAAAACGCCACGGTGATCACAGAAAACGACACGCGCGCAAACTGGAAGAATCCGGAATTCAAGCGCCTCTACGCGAGTAGGATGCGTTCGCTGGTATATGCCATACGCAACAATACAAAATCGCAATTCCTGGATAGGATCAAATCGGGTGAACTCAAGATGAATACCTTTTCGGACATGGATATTTGGGATCTCTGGTATCACGAACCCAAAAAGGAGGTGGTCGAGAAGAAACCCGAAGAATACGACGACGGGATGTTCAAGTGCGGAAAGTGCAAATCTATGAAGACCACATACGTGGAGAAGCAGACACGATCCGCAGACGAACCGATGACCTTATTCATCACCTGCAGGATGTGCGGTCACGTAATGAAGCGTTAAAGAAAAGACATGGAATATATTTAGAATGTGTACCGTCTGTGACAAAGAGATCCCATTCGTGTGCAAGGCCACGGCTAGGTGTGGACACCACGTTCATCAGATGTGTCGTCTGAACATCATACCACCCACAAAATGTGTAATGTGTAATAAAAATATACTTGATAAAATAGATATCTATGTAAATGATAATGATCAGATGTGTCACAAGCGTTGCGACCTAAACGCGAGACGTTACTATCCACCGTGTCCCATTGAAGGGTGTGGTATGATTCTACACAAGAAACACGTCATCACAAATGAAAAATTTAAACAACTCGTTGCGGAACTCGAAGGAAAGTGTTTAGAAGAACGCATGGCGATCTACCTTTCTTACGGATTCCGTGAAGATGAAGTGGGTGGCGGTGAGCTTGACGAAGAAACATGGAAAAGAATTCAGAGAATAATTTCAGCTTCGTCGCAGGAAAAGGAGACGGAAGATCATGACGTGGTTCCGAAAGAACCCAAAACAAAACCGGCCATTCCTCCGCCCAAGACCTACGAACCGCGAAGTCTCGTGGCGGGCGAGAAATACAAGCCACCGAACAAGTCTAGACGATCCCAAGAGCATGGAGCTTCGCTGAAAACTCTTGTTCCTCGCTCGGTGAAGGATAGGGTTCATGTTTCCCATCAAGAAGATTTTGCTTTATTTTCGCGAGGTCCACTTTAGAAAGCGTGATCGCACCAAGAATGTAGTCCTCGTAGGCCTCTGCGACCGCCGGGATCAATGGCTTCACCAGGTCGTACATTGCATTGGCATACAACTGGATCTCCGGTTGGGCATGACTGTCCATCCTGAGACGCAGATAGTGAAGAAGGTTATGCAGGTTAATCTTCCAATAGAATTCGGTGTAGGTCGACAGGGGCAGATGTTCGCGGGCAGTCTCGCGGGCGACCCCGTGGTCGAGAAGGCTCTGATAGACTTCAAATGCCTGTTCGCATGAAGCCTTCTGGTCCCTCAGCAGCACCATGGACTCGGGCGAATCCAGAACGCCCTCGGAACCCTGATGGTTCACCTTGGACTGGCCACGGAACTCTGCCGGAACGTGGAACTCCTCGGGCAGCTGCGAGTACCTTCCGGAAATCTCGTTGATGCTGGCGGTCCGGTGGCGCATGTGCTGCCGAGCCAGAAAGATTGGCATCTTGATGTGAAACTTGAAGTCCACCATCTCAAAGGGCGTCGTGTGGGCGTGACGGAGCAGGTAGCGGATCAGTCCGCGGTCGCTCCGGACGCTCTTGGTGCCTTCTCCGTACGACACTCGGGCGGCTTGAACGATGGCGTGGTCAAGATCCTCCCTGGGCATTGTATCGACAAGACGTACGAACCCATGTTTCTCAACACGGATTTCCGACATTTGTTCTACTATCTAATGTTTTCTCTAATTAACAACCGGACAGTGTTGGGTTGTTTCTTTCTTTCCAGCTTTCTAAACCTCCTTCTAACACGCAAATATTTTTAAAACCAAATTTGTTCATATAAACTTTTGCAATGTTTGCAACAAGAGAACCTTTCTCCTCCACGTAAAGCATAATGGGGTGATCAAACCCTGGAAATTTTAGCCCAGAACCGGTAAAAATGCCCTTTCCGTATTTTTCGATATCTTCGTATCCAATGTCCGATCTTTGTAAAATATCATTAATTCTATTGAATTCTGACATGGGAATGTTGATCGATTCGGGGAGCCTGCATTTGTAATATTTTTTAAAAGAACCTACGTGTATTATTATCATTATATTCTTTACTCATAATTTCTTACGGCCAGTGCCACGGGGAAGCGGGGTACGCCGTCTTGAGTGAATCCCTGGAACTGCACTGTGAGCATCTCGCCCATCAGTTTCCCTCTGTTCTTCCATAGCTCCCTACGGCTCTCCATCGTTCCCTTGGGTCGGGCCTTGAATGTGTCTCCGTCCTCGGTTTCGCATATCCAAATGGGCGTCCCACGGTCCTTCCCTTCCGCCTCCTCGGCTCCCACGATCTCGAACTCCTCTGTAATCATCTTCTTGTACTTGATGCACTGGGACGAGCGCCTATTGAGCAAGTAGGGACTTTCTGCCACCCTCATCACCACGCCCTCGTGACCCTCGGCCACAAACTTATCGTGGTACTTATCGGCGTCCTTGGCCGTTCCTTGATAGGCTGGAACAATCTTGATCATCGGATGACTGATCCGCTTGATGATTTCTTTGAGCCTCTCGTACCGTTCCATGAAAGGCATGTCTAGCTTGTGAAGACGAAAGTAGTCAAAGCAGTGAAATTCCAGATTGGGTGCGTAGGGACTTTCCGAACCACGAGCGGCGCCGGTGATCTGTTCGAAATCCATGTCTTTGCTGAAAAGTTCACCGTCCAAGAACTCGCCCTCCTCCAACTTCCCTTCCAGTGCCTTCTCCAAGTGAGTAAGATGATCAATTCGCTGTTCGTTCCTGGACTGTAATAGGAGGCCTCCGCCCGAGAAGCCGGCGAGCATCCTGACCCCGTCCAACTTGGGTTGAAATCTGACATCTCCATCAATTCCGTAGGACCTCTCACTGAACGAATAAAGTAGCATGGGTCTGAGGACTGTCTCGGATCTCAATTGCATGTTGTCCATGTACCCCAACTTGACCTGCTTGCGCCACATCTGTGCGGCTTGCTCCTCAATGGGAGTCTTGCGTTTGGCATCGGGAGGGCGTTCCGTCACGGATATTTTTCCATCGATAAGACCCGTGGTTCGTTTAATCATTCCGTTTACGACCTCGACTTGCCAAATGCGAGTCTTTCCCTTAG
>Ga0222714_10002417_pt1 | contig 19725 bp, 14 predicted proteins | sample C33_3DmetaG_FD_165048 | JGI IMG/M metagenome (GOLD analysis project Ga0222714, IMG submission 165048) | Estuarine water microbial communities from San Francisco Bay, California, United States - C33_3D | ecosystem: Environmental > Aquatic > Marine > Unclassified | place: USA: California...
GGTCATCGGCCGGGTGATGGACGTGTTGCTCGCGTTTCCCGGCATTCTGCTGGCGATCGCGCTCGTCGCGGTCCTGGGACCGAGTCTGACGAACGTGGTGCTGGCGCTGGTGTCGATCGGGTGGGTCGGGTACGCCCGCGTCGTCCGTGGGCAGGTGCTGAAGATCCGCGAACTCGAATACGTGCAGGCCGCGCGGGCGGTGGGTGCGCCGGTCTGGCGGATCCTCTGGCAGCACGTGATTCCACCGACGCTGCCGGCGGTGACCGTCCAGGCCACGCTCGGCATGGCGGGATCGATCATCGCCGAGGCGTCACTGAGTTTCCTGGGCCTCGGGGTGCAGCCCCCAACACCCAGTTGGGGCACGATGCTCGACGCGGGGCGGGCCCATCTGTTTGATGCGCCGCATCTCACGATCATGCCCGGGCTGGCGATCGCCCTGCTGGTGCTGGGCTTCAACTTCGTGGGTGATGCGCTACGCGACCGGATCGACCCGCGCGCGCACTAGCGAAAGACCGGCCGCAGGCGACGCAGTGTGGCGTCGCGGGGGGCGAGGCTGAGTCCCAGGGCCAGCGCCGAGCGCGCCTGTTCGACGTCCCCGGTGTGCCAGCGGGCCTCCGCGAGCCAGCCCAGCAATTCCACGTCCTGCGGTGCGGCGGCCAGCAGCGGTTCCAGACGCGCGCGGGCATCACGGTAGTCGCCGGCGGCCACCGCCAGTCCTCCGAGGCGGCGGGTACGGGCCGCGCGGATCTCGGGCGTCGCGAGGTCGCCTTCGAGCACGTCATACCGCAGGAGCCACCGGCGGGCGTCGACGGGATCGTTGAGCGCTTCGGCCGCATCGGCGAGATAGAGGAACGCGAGCCGGCTGAACGGCGTCGTCGCGACCGCCTCGCGCAGGATGCGGGCAGCTTCGGCGACGTCGCCACGGAGAAAGAGCGCCCGCCCGTAGAGGGCGAGGCCCTCGGAGCGCCGCACAGTGCCACCGAGCGCGCGCTCGAGCGCGGTGACCGCCTCGGCGGCCCACGCGACCCGGCCTGGGCCGGCCGGTGACGCCTCCGCCCGGAGCACCCGGATGCGACCTCGCGTCAGCGCCAGCGAGGAGTCGTCGGGCGCCCGTTCGGCCGCGGCGGTGAGCGTGGCTTCGGCCGCGTCGAACTCACCGCGCCTGGCCTGCGCCAGAGCGATCGCCACGTCGCGTCCGCTGCCGGGGTCCTGCGCGGCCAGGGCCGTCAGTTGCGTCATCTCATCCGACGATCGCTGCTGGGCGCGGTAGAGATCCGCGAGTTCTTCCCTGGCCGGAGCGAGGGATGGGTTGGTGCGTACGGCTCGTTCCAGCGCCTCGATCGCGCCGGCGGTGTCCTGGGTATCGCGCAGCGCCACGCCGAGCAGGTAAAGCGCTTCGTCAAATCCGGGATTGAGCGCGACGGCCTGTCGCAGCGGTTCGATGGCCGCTGCGGCCTGGCCGCTCTGATACCGCGTGAGCGCCAGACGGTAGAGCAGCGTCGGGGACTGCCGATCGATCGCGGCAGCGCGCCCCAGCCACTCGGCGGCGGCGGCCGTGTTGCCCTGTCCTTCGTACAGGGTCGCCAGGGCCACCAACGGGTCCGTCGCGCCGGGCTGCAGGCGCGCAGCCTCGCGGAAATCGCGGCCGGCTTCCTCCAACCGGCGCTGGGCGCGGTAGGCCTCGCCGCGTCGCAGGTGCGAGGCCATCGAGTCGCCCCGGAGCGCAATGGCCCCGCTGAACGCCTCGATCGCCGCGTAGGTGTTCCCGGCGGCGAGGGCGCGCTCGCCGGTCTCCACCAACTGACGGAACCGCTCGGCGTCGTTCAGGCGCTGGACGGCCAACACGGCGACCACCCCGATGGCCACGACTCCGACGGCAGCGATCCCTAAACGCACACACGGATATTACTTGTCTCGAAGTTCCGGCGTGCCGAAGTTCCGGCGTGCCGGAGTTCAGGGCCTGGTTTCCCAGATGCCGATTGCCAGATGCCGATTGCCAGATGCCGATTCCAGATGCCGATTCCAGATGCCGATTTCCAATTCCCGATGGCAGATTCGAGATTGGAACGAAGTGTCCCATCCGGTGTCTAAACGAATAACAGGGGGTGTTACCATGTTCTCGGAATCCACCGTGAAGCCCCTTCGTGCGTTTGCCTGGTCCGAATCGCCCGCCGTCTCCTCCGCAGGTGAGGGGCGCGCCGAGTGGGCCGAGGACTGGGCGCTGGTGCAGCAGTGCGCTGGCGGCGACGAGGCCGCGTGCACGCGCCTGGTGACCGATCACCAGCGTATGGTCTACCAACTCTCTCTGCATCTGCTGGCCGATCCTCAGGAGGCCCTCGACCTGTCGCAGGAAGTGTTTTTGCGGGTCTTCCGCACCCTCAATCAGTTCCGGGGCCACTCGGCGCTGCGCACCTGGATCTACCGGATTGTCATCACCCAGGCGTCGAACCGGCGTCGCTGGTGGAGGCGCCGGCATCAGTCGGATCAGGTCCCACTTGATGAACATGTCTCGGCGCACGGCGATCTGGCGGACGGTCGGACGTTTGCGATGCCGGACGCCGTTGCGCAGCAGCAGCAGACCGCCACGCAGGTCTGGCAGGCGCTCGACGCACTCCCGTTTGATCAGCGCTCGATTCTGGTCCTCCGCGAAATCGACGGCCTGAGCTACGAAGAGATCGGCTACTCCCTTGGGGTGGCGGTCGGCACGGTCAAGTCCCGGCTGGCGCGCGCGCGTGAACAGTTGCGTGATGTGTTGCGGGAGCGGACGTCATGACGTGCGGTGATGTGCGCGGCGTGATCGCGGCCTACGTCGACGGGGAACTGGGCGGCGCGCAGCGGTTGCGTGTGTCGCGCCATCTGGTCGAGTGTGGGGAGTGCGCGCGCGAAGAATCGGGCCTGCGCGAACTGGGCGAGATGCTGCGCGGCGCCGCGCGGCTGTCCCCGGTACCGATGGATGGTCTTGAGGGACTGGCGCCGGGCGTCGTCAGCCGCATCCGTGCCGAGGATCGGCAGTCGTTCCGCGCGAAGTTTGACCGGGTCTTCGAAGACTGGCACTGGGTGGCCGTGGGCAGCGGCGCGTTCAGCGCCGCGTTCATCTCCGTGGTGTTTGTCTTCACCATCCTGTATTCACCGACGACCCAGGCGCGCCAGATGAACGAACGCGTGGGCACGCTCTACGTGATGGTCGTCCCAGAGGATGGCCAGGGCGAACCGGTGATCCTCGAATTCGAACGTGCGCTTGGCAGCCCGAAGCGGGACCATCGGTATGCGGTCCCCGCGTCGTTTGGCTGGAAGGCGGAGCAGCTGCTGGTCACGGCGCTCGACTCCTCGCTGATGCGCCACGGCGGCAGCGTGAGCTTCCGGGAACTCTCCGACGCCGATCGCGAAGAGGTGGAGGGCATTCTCAACGAGATTGGCCGGCTGCGCTCGCAGGCCCCGGCGCGCCGTCCCGGCGGCGTGACCAACGTCAGCGGCATGCACCTCTACATCAGCGACGTCGTCACCGCCTCCGGCCTCTGAAACCCTAGCGCACGGTCGCGCTGGTCACGTTCTGCATCACATCGGTCGCCCGCACGACCAATCGCGCTGCCGCGTCAGCGGACGGAAGCGTGAGCGTGTACCGCTCGTCGCGGGAATCGGCGAGGCCGTCCACCGGCCGGACCTCCTGCCACGCGCCGCCGCCCAGGGCGTAGTCCACACGGTGCACGCCGCTGTGACCGTCGGTCACCTGCACGGTCACCTGCAGGCCCGTCACGGCCAGCGTGATGACCGGCGGCGTGTTGTCCACCTCGATGGCGTCACTGTCTCGTGTGCCGGCGAGCACGCGATCCGGCGTGTTCGACGGCGCGTCGGTCGCGCCGACCCGGATGAAGTAGCGGCCGTCGGCGACGGTGCTGGTGTCCCACACAAACAGCGGCGTGCCCAGATCGGCGCGCAACGCATGCCACACGGTTTCGCCCTCGCGACGGTACTGAAGCGTGTAGGTCAGCCGGTCGGCGTCAGCGTCTTCGGCCTTCCACTGCAGCGTCTGCAACCCCCGCTGGAACATGCGGCGGCCCACGGAGGCGGGCGCCGCATTCGTGTCGCCGCCCGGCGGGCGACGCGCATCGGCCACGGCATCGTCCAGTCCCGCAATTGCGCCTTCGTCACTTGAGAACGGCCGCTGGAACACGACCCCTGGCGGATGTGCGGTGATCTCGGTGACCACCGGGCGGGTGTTCCGCGGCAGATAGGCCACCGTCACTGACGTCAACACAGCCGGCGTGGCTGGAAACGACGCGCGCCACTGAATGAAGCGTGCCGTCGGACTCTGAACGGCGCTGCCCCGGGCCTGCGTGGCGGGAGCCGACCACGGACTCCACGAATCATCCGGAATCTCCGTGTTCCCGGTTCGCGTCTGCAGCGTGATGGCGCCTGTGCCGTCCCACTGCACCGTGCCCCACTGGGCGAGTGTGCGCGCGTCGCGCACCGGCGACGTGTACGTCGGCGGGCCCGCTCCAGCGTTCCCGGCGCCGAGTGCCAGTACGCGTCCGGGATTGGCCGTGAGCATCAGCGTGCGGGCACCATCGCGCAACAACCGCGTAATCTGTCTGGCATCAACGGCCCCGAGCAGCAGCACCGTGCCGTCGGTGGCGATCTGATACACGCGACCTTCGGGCCCAGTGGCGGCCAGCACCGTGCGGTCGTCCATCACGGCGAGGTCGTAGATGGCGTCGGTGGTGTCCCAGACGGCATCCCACACGCCGCCTGCGTCCACGCGATACACGATCGATCGCCGGCCGGTGGCTGCCGCACTCGGCGTCCCCGTCGTCGTGGACGTGCCCGTCTGAGTTCCGCCCACCGTGATCGTCACACTGCCGGTGACCGCCGTGTCGCCACCGGGTTCTCCTGTGGCTGAAATCGCGGCCACAAACACGCCGCCGTCGGGCGTCGGACGAATCCCGCGGATTTCGGTCAGGGGGGATTCGAGCACCACAAACGGGCGGTCACCAGCGTCGAACCGGTACAGTCGCGCCGGCTGATCGGTGCCGGCAAACACGCGGCCGGCCTGGTCGACGGCCAGCGACACGACATGGCGTGCAGACGGACGATACACGACACTCGACGCGCCATCCGGCGTGACGCGGTGAATCGTGGCGGGATGTCCGGTCGCGACCCAGAGTCGGCCCTGCCGATCCGCCGTCATCGCCCAGATGTACGGCTCCGCCGGGTCAAAAAACACGCGCGTCGATCCGTCGGGCTCGACGACGTGGACACGGCCGTCCGGGGAACTCGCCGCGTACACGCGCGGGCCCACGACGGCGATGGCGTGGATGGCGGACGGCTCAACATCCAGGATGGTCGCGACCTCTGTGCCCCGGCCGCGTACGACACGCCCATCGCCACCGGTACCCGCATACCACGCGCCATCGTCGCCTCGTGCGAGGCTCCAGGCCTGCGGCGCGGCGAGGTCGTGCACGATCGTGACGGCGGGGGCGGCCACCAGCCGGCCGGCACCGTCGATCGAGACGCCGGAGGGGGTGCCTTTGAGGAACTCCACCTGCGACGCCACCGTCCAGAAGACGGGGCCCGCGGCCGGAAGCGCGGAGATCGCGGCGGTCACGAGGGCCAGTGGAAGAGCGATCCGGAGCAGTCGGTGCATGGTGGCTTATCGGGAAGAGCGCAGGGTGACCGGCAGTTCCCGCGACCCACGCACCACACGCGGCAGCGGCAGATGCCACGACCCCACGATGGTGCGCGAGAGCGCAGTGGCCGAAGTGGACGTGTCGGTGTCGATCGCCGCCTGCACTGAGCCAGGCAACGCGGGCTGGGATTCTCCGGCGATGGCCGTTCCCGGGGTGGAGACCAGCAACCGGACGTGCAGATGATGATTGGCGCGTGTCTCACGCAGCCGCGCGACGAGCGCATCGAGACTGGCCGGCGCAGCCGGCTTCAATTCCGTTTGCTCAAGGGCCAGCAGCGACGGGCCGTCGGTCACCAGCAGACTGACCGCGCCGCTCGCCTGGGCCGGCATCGTGATCGGCAGCGACACGGTCTCGGTGGTGCCGCGATAGCGGCGCAGCTGCACATGCAGCGTATGCGTGCCGCCAAACGTCGGACGCACGGTGTCGAGCCAGACACGTTCGATGGTGGCATAGTCGGCTTCTTCGGCCACACGCAGCGTGAGGTCCATCGACTCGGGCAGCATCGGACGGAACGGGTTGGTCGCGAGTGCGCCGATGGTGTTCAACGCGGTCGTGGCCGCCTGCGTCACAGCCATGTCGCCGCTGAACACATCGTCAATCGTCATGCGCCCGATGGCGCCGTACGAGATGTGGCCGGTTGTGGTGATTGTGGTGGGCCCCGACGCCCGCTCGAATGACGACAACGCGTTGAGGATCGAGACAAAGGCAAACAGCGGCGTCAGGCTCTCATCGTGCAACACCTGGAAGTTGAATGTGCGCGGCGCCGCGCCGGCGGAGTGGAGGTTCACCCGGACGGCCAGTTCCGCAGGGCCGCGGCCCAGGACGCCGCCAACCCCCACTGACCGGTCCTGCGTCATGCGGCCGATGACCGGTCCCATTTCGCCGATCTTCATCGAGGCATCGAGGCTGGGCAGCACCGTGAGCACCCGTGCCTGCGTCATCGGCATCGTTGTCGGCCCCTGACTGAGGAACGCGTGGCCGAAGGCGTAAACCTGGTTGCCGTCGATGTGGGTGACCGTGCCGGAGGCGCCCATCTCGAGGTCGCCGCGCACAAAGGTCATTCCGACGGGGTCACCGGGCTGGAGTGCACGGCGTGCCGTCGTCTGGACCGACTCGGTGCCGGAGGCCATGATCAGCGACGTGGGGGCGAGGGCGGTGCGAAGGTCGTGCTCGACCGACGAGGTGAGGCCGCGGGCCACCACGGCAGCACCAATGGGACGGAGCCGGGGAGCCCAGTCGGCCAGCGTGGGGGTGCCGACGATGTCGTCGGGTGCCAGCGGCGATCGCACGGGCGCCGCCGCGCGCGCCACGACGCGACCGAGGGCCGTATAGATCTGTTGGGGAGTGGCCGGCCATTGCAGCGCGAACTCGCTTCCGGAGGGCCGGGCCGGCAGGGTACGCATCGCCTCCACCATTTCGCCGATCGGCGTGATGCCGGCGATCGGCTCCTTTGAAAAGGATCCCAGCGAATAGGACACCGCGCCGAGGAGTTTGCCGTCGATCATGACGGGGCTGCCGCTCATGCCTGCGATGACGCCGGTCTGCGCGAGGGGCCCCCCTTCGAGCCGCGCCACGATCAGGTCGCGGCCCGGCGCGATAACGTTCTTGAGCACACCGATGATGTGGGCGCGAAAGTCCTCAAGGGTGTTGCCGGCAAACACGGTGCGGCCGATGCCGACCATCCCTGGCCGCACATCGGCGACCGGCATGAACGGCACCGCCTGCGCCGTGGGCGCCGGCACAAGCACGGCCGCCAGACCGCCGGTCAGCACCGCCAACGCACCAAGGAATCGCCATGAACTGTGTGGCACACGCTGGTTATAACACGCGCGGGTTGACGCCTTCGCCGGCCGTCTGGTACGATCCCGCTCGGTTTTGTGATGCGTTCACCTCTGCACCCCACCCGGCCTGTTGCCTCGGCGCCTGTGGCGTCGTATGCCCCGGCGTATTGGTGGTGGTGTGGCCAGTCCACTGGGGAGGGCGACGCGCGCGGGTAAGACCACCACGACGCGGGATTTCGGGCCTCTTCAGTTGACCGACTGGAGAGGCCCTTTTTGTTTTGGATGCAAGGACGCAGGAACGACGTGATGCCTTTGGCCCGTACCCGGATTGTCGAGACCGTGACCGCCACCACCATGGCGGAGTTGTGTGCGGCGCGTGATGCCGCCACGGATGCCGATCTCGTCGAGTTGCGGATCGATGGCGTCGCAGATATCGACGTGGCCGCCGCCGTACGAGGGCGGCGACGACAGGTCCCCGTCATTGTCACGTGCCGGCCAGAGTGGGAAGGCGGCCGGTTCTCCGGCGACGAAGCCACCCGTCGTCGGCTTCTGGGGCAGGCGGTCGACGCCGGTGCCGACTACGTGGACGTCGAGCGCCGCGCAGGGTGGGTCCCGAATGTGGACCATGCGACAACCAGGCTGATCGTGTCGGACCACGACTTCATCTCGATCCCGGAGGACCTCGGCGATCGCGTGCGGGAGATGCGACGCCTGGGCGCGGATGTGGTGAAGGTGGCCGTGACGGCCGCACACATCTCCGATGTGCTCGTGCTTCGGAGGATGGCCGCTGCGGCGTGTGCTGGTGGCGACCTCGTCTGTATTGCCATGGGAGAGGCCGGGCAGCTGACGCGACTGCTGCCGGAGCGGTTCGGGTCGTGCTGGACGTATGGGGGCGATGCGGCTCCCGGTCAGGTCGCCGTCAGGCACCTGCGGGATCGCTATCGCGTACCCGCGACGACTGATCACACCCGCATCTTTGGCGTGGCTGGAGCGCCGATTGCACATTCCGCGTCGCCCGCGATGCACAACGCGGCGTACGCCGCTGCGGGACTCGACGCCATCTACGTGCCTGTCCTCGCCGCCACGGTGGACGACGCGGTCGCGGTGGCGGATGCGCTCGGGTTCGAGGGCCTCAGCATCACGGCGCCGCTCAAGACGGCCTGGCACACCCGCGCAGATGTGACCTGTGACGATGAGGCGACGCGCCGGCTTGGCGTCGTGAACACCGTGCGTCGTGCGTCCGGGCGATGGACAGCGAAAAATCTCGATACCGCTGGTTTCCTCGACGCGCTTGATGCGCGTGGTGTCGCGCTTGTCGGCGCCTCGGTGCTGGTGCTTGGCGCCGGCGGCGCCGGCCGGGCCTCGGCGTGGGCGGTGGCGCAGCGCGGCGCCAACGTCGTCCTGTGCGCGCGTCGACGGGACGCGGCGGCCCCGGTCGCTGCCGCGCTTGGCGTCCGTGCGACGGCGTGGCCGCCGTCGGGATCGTGGGATGTGGTGGTGAACGCGACGCCGGCAGGCACGTGGCCCGCCGTGAATGACATGCCGTGCGCGTGGGACGACCTCACGGCGCAGGTGGCGTACGACCTTGTCTACAACCCGGAAGAGACGGCGTGGTTGCAGCGTGCGCGCGCCACCGGGGCGCAGGTCATCGGGGGCCTGGACATGCTGGTGGGCCAGGCGGCCCGGCAGTTCGACTGGTGGATGGGACGACCGGCTGACACGCGTGTGATGCGCGAGGCCGCACGGGTGTTTGTTGGGGAGATGACGGGATCATGAGACAGACGACGTTCGACGAGTTTGTGGAACTGGCGCGACGCGGCACCTTCGTTCCGGTGTGGCGCGAAATCATGGCGGACCTGCTGACGCCGGTTTCAGCCTTCCTGAAGATTGCGGAACATTCCGACTACGCATTCCTGCTTGAGAGCGTCGAGGGCGGCGAACACGTCGGGCGGTATTCGTTTCTCGGCAAGGATCCGTTTCTCATCATCCGGGGGCGCGCGCACGAGACCCTGATTGAGCAGGCGGGCACGACGACGGGCCGGAGCGAGCCGTTTGTGGATGTTCTGCGGTCGCTCATGACCGAGTTCTCGGCGCCTTTTGTCGCCGACCTGCCGCGGTTCACCGGTGGGGCCGTCGGGTACTGCGATTACGACACGGCGGAGTGGTTTGAGCCGTCGGTGGCGCGGCCGGAGAGCCCCGGCGATGATCCCGCGCGCGCACGTGCCGGCTTCATGGTGTTCGACACGGTGCTGGCGTTTGACCACGTGAAACATCGCATCCTGGCGATCTCGAATGCACGCGTTCGCCCGGGAGAAGACCTCCGGTCGTTGTATGACTTCGCCGTCGCGAAGATTGAGTTCCTGGAACGGGAACTGGACCGGAATCTGTCGAGACCCGAGCGCCGGTCGGGTACCACACTGACGATTCAGTCCAACCAGACGCAGGAGGTCTTCGAGGCCTCCGTGCGGAAGATCCAGGAGCACATCGCCGCCGGCGACGTGTATCAGACCGTGTTGTCGCAGCGGTTCGACACCGAGACCGGTGCGTCACCCTTCGACGTGTACCGGGCCCTGCGTCACATCAACCCGTCGCCGTACATGTTCTTCATCCGGCACGGCGGCAAGGCCATCATCGGCGCCTCTCCCGAGATGCTCGTCCGTGTCGAAGGTTCACGCGTGGAGACGCATCCCATCGCCGGCACCCGTCGCCGGGGCGGATCGCCCGAGGAAGATCAGCGTCTGGCCGACGAACTGCGCCGCAGCGAGAAGGAGCGGGCTGAGCACGTGATGCTCGTCGATCTCGGCCGCAACGATCTGGGGCGGGTGTGTGCCGTGGGCAGTGTGCGGGTGCCGCAGTACATGGCCCTTGAGAAGTTCTCGCATGTGATGCATCTGGTGTCACGCGTGGAAGGCCAGCTGGCCGACGACTGCGATCGGCTGGACGCGCTGGCCGCGACGTTCCCGGCCGGCACGGTCACCGGCGCGCCGAAGATTCGCGCGATGCAGTTGCTGAATGACCTGGAACCCACCCGGCGCGGACTCTACGGCGGGGCCGTCGGGTACCTGGACTTCGCGGGGAACCTCGACTTTTGTATTGCGATACGGACCATCACCATGGACGGCACGGCTGCACGCGTCCAGGCCGGTGCAGGCATCGTGGCCGACTCGCACCCGACCGCGGAATACGAAGAGACCAAGGACAAGGCCGGGGCGTTGCTCCAAGCGCTACAGATGGCGGAAGCCGGGATCTGACGCATGGTGTTGCTGCTCGATAACTACGATTCGTTCACGTATAACCTCGCCCATCGGTTGGGCGAACTGGGTGCCGAGGTGCAGGTGGTTCGCAACGACGCGATCAGCGTCGACGAGATTGCGGCGCGCCGACCGACACATCTCATGATCTCGCCGGGACCGGGCCGGCCTGAGACCGCCGGCATTTCCGTGGCCGCGTTGCAGCGATTTGCGGGCGTCATGCCGATTCTCGGCGTGTGCCTCGGCCACCAGGCGCTGGCGATCGCGTTCGGAGGCCGCGTCGAGCGCGCGGGTGCGCCCATGCACGGCAAGGTCTCGACCATCGCGCATGACGGCCGCGGGATGTTTCAGGGTGTCGCACAAGGCATTGAGGTCGGGCGGTATCACTCGCTGGTGATTCCCCGGACCAGTGTGCCGACGGGATTCGACGTGTCGGCCTGGGTGGGCGACGATCAGACGGTGATGGGGATTCGGCATGAGCGGTGGCCGGTTCATGGCGTGCAGTTTCATCCGGAGTCGGTGCTCACGCCCGATGGCCACCAGATGCTGCGGAACTTCCTGGAGATGCGGTGATGTTTGCTGAATGGCTGGAGAAACTGCGTCGCCACGAAGATCTGACTGAAGCCGAGGCCGCGCGCGCCATGGGCCTCATCATGGACGGTCAGGCACAACCCGCGCACATCGCGGGGTTGCTGATGGCTCTGGCGCTCAAGGGGGAGCGTCCTCCGGAGATGGTCGGGTTTGCCACGGCCATGCGTGAGCGCGCCGTGCCGCTCCCGGCGCCCGTTGGGGACGTCTTCGATACCTGCGGCACAGGCGGCGACGGGGCGCACACGTTCAACGTGTCCACCGGCGCGGCGATCGTGCTGGCGTCCTGCGGTGTGCGTGTGGCCAAACACGGCAACCGCGCGGTGTCGAGCCGGTGCGGCAGCGCGGACGTGTTCGAGACGCTGGGCGTCGCGCTGGATGCCCCTCCCGCGCGTGTCGTCCAGACACTGCTCGACGCGAACCTGGCATTCTTCTTCGCGCCCGCGTGGCACCCGTCGATGAAACATGCAGGCCCCACCCGTCGCGAGCTCGGTGTGCGCACAGCGTTCAACCTGCTCGGACCGCTGACCAATCCGGCGGGGGCCCGCCGACAACTCGTCGGCGTCTCGCGCCCGGAACACACCGAGCTGCTCGCGCGCACACTCGGTCTGCTCGGCACGAAACGGGCCTGGGTGGTGCACGGGGCGGATGGTCTCGACGAGTTGTCGACCACGGGATTCACCAAGGTCTCGGAGTTTCAGGGCGGCGCCGTGCGGACGTTTTATCTCCATCCGTCAGATGTCGGATTGTCGATCGCGCCCAAGGAGGCGCTTGTCGGGGGCACGGCGGCCGAGAATGCGGCGCTGATCGAGCGTCTGCTCGCCGGCGAGCGTGGTGCGGCCCGCGACATCGTGTTGCTGAATGCGGGCGCGGGACTGCTGATCGCCGGGGCGGCCGCATCCGTGCGTGACGGCATTGCGGCCGCGGCGGAGGCGATCGACAGCGGCCGTGCCGCCGCGACGCTGGAGACATTGCGGCAGGTGGCCCGGCCGTGAGGACCGCACCGGGCGACCTGCTGTCGGCCATCATGGCGGCGTCCGCCACGGCGGCGCGCGCGCGTGCCGCGCGTGAGGGGGCGGCCGTCGAGCGGGCGGCCGCGGCCAGGCAGCCCCGGGGCATGCTCTTTCGCGAGCGCTTGAATGCGCCCGGCATGTCGGTCATCGCCGAGTGCAAGCGACGGTCGCCCGCCAAGGGCGTGCTGCGCGTGAACTACGATCCGGCGGCCATTGCGCGCGGCTATGCCGACGCCGGCGCGGCGGCAATCTCCGTGCTGACCGAGGGCGGCTTCTTTGACGGGGCCCTCGACCATCTGGAACGGGTACGGGCGGCCGTGGACGTGCCCGTGTTGCGCAAGGACTTTCTCTCCGACGAGTTTCAGATCACCGAAGCTCGCGCCGCAGGCGCCGACGCGATACTCCTGATCGTCGCAGGCCTGGGTGACGGGCAGCTGACGAGGCTGCTGCGACGCGCGCAGGCCGAAGGGCTGGCGGCGTTGGTGGAGGTGCACGACCGCGAGGAGCTCACGCGTGCGATCGCCGCGGGCGCAGACATCGTCGGCGTCAACAGCCGCAATCTGAAGACGCTCGAGGTCAACCTTGGGCTGCACGAGGAACTGGTCGGGATGATCCCCGCTGGAGTCACGTCAGTGGCCGAGAGCGGACTGCGCACCGCTGCGGATCTCACGCGACTGCGTGCTGCCGGGTATCACGCGTTTCTGATCGGTGAGCACTTCATGTCCGCGGCAGAACCCGGCGCGGCGCTCGGCGCGCTCACAAAGGACTGCGCATGACTGTCGTCAAGATGTGCGGACTGACACGTCGTGAGGATGTGGACGCGGCCGTGGCCGCCGGCGCGAACGCGCTCGGGTTTGTATTGTGGCCGGGCAGCCCGCGAGCCATCACGCCGGAACAGATTGCTGCAATCTCCGTTGGCGTGCCGTCGCGCGTGATGAAGGTCGGCGTGTTTGTCGATGCCCCGGTGGCCGAGGTCGCGCGGGTGGTCGGCCTCGCCGGACTCACGGCCGTCCAACTGCACGGCCGCGAGGACGCGCGCGAGTATCTCTCCCTCGGGGTGCAGGTCATCAAAGCCATCGCACCGCAGTCCGACGCCGACGTGTGTGCCGCACTCGCAGTACCGCAGTCCGTCATCGTGCTCGTGGACGCGCACGATCCCGTCCAACACGGCGGCACAGGGCGAGCGGCAAACTGGCCCATGGCTGCCCGGATTGCCGCAGCACGCCCCATCCTGCTTGCCGGAGGTCTCTCGGCCGCGAATGTGGGTGCCGCCGTCACGGCCGTGCGCCCCTGGGGCATCGACGTGTCGTCAGGCATCGAATCCTGCCCCGGCATCAAGGACCACGCCCGTATTAAGGAACTCATGGCCAACATCCACCCATCCACCCATCCACCCATCCGCCCATCCTTCGGCATGCGTGACCCCGATGCGCGCGGGTACTTCGGCGAATTCGGCGGCCGGTTCATTCCCGAGACGCTGGTAGCGCCTGTGGAGGAATTGACGACGGCCTACTTCGCCGCGCGGACGGAGCCGTCGTTTGTCGCAGAGCTGCAACACCTGCTGTCGACGTTTGTCGGCCGTCCGACGCCGCTCTACGAGGCGTCACACCTGGCCGGGGCGTCCGGCGTCCGCATCTTTCTCAAACGTGAAGACCTCGCGCATACGGGCGCACACAAGATCAACAACGCCGTCGGCCAGGTGTTGCTGGCGCGCCGGATGGGGAAGACCCGGGTGGTGGCTGAAACCGGCGCGGGCCAGCACGGTGTGGCGACGGCGACTGCCTGTGCGTTGCTCGGTCTGGAGTGCGTGGTCTACATGGGGGCCGACGACATGGCGCGCCAGTCCCTGAACGTGTTCCGCATGCGGGTGCTCGGAGCGACCGTGGCCTCGGTGGACGGAGGCAGTCGAACGTTGAAGGATGCAATCAACGAAGCCATGCGCGACTGGGTGGCGAACGTGGCGACCACGGCATACGTCCTCGGGTCGGTGCTCGGGCCGCATCCGTATCCCCTGATGGTGCGCGAGTTTCAGTCGGTCATCGGTGCGGAGGCCCGCGCCCAGGTGCTGCGGGACACCGGCCGGCTGCCCGATGCCGTCGTCGCCTGCGTCGGCGGAGGCAGCAACTCGATGGGCATTTTTGACGCGTTTGTGGCCGACTCCGGCGTACGGTTGATCGGCGTCGAGGCGGGCGGCCGCGGGATTCGCGATGGGGCACACGCGGCGCGGTTTGCCGGCGGCGTCGCCGGCGTGTTGCACGGCACTCGGAGCCTGCTGCTGCAGGACGCACACGGCAACATCCTCCCGACACACTCGGTCTCGGCCGGTCTCGACTATCCGTCCGTCGGACCCGAACACGCGTATCTCGCCGCCATCGGGCGCACGGAATACGCGTGGGTCGACGATGACGCCGCGTTGCGCGGGTTTACGTGGCTGGCACGCAATGAAGGCCTGCTGCCGGCGTTGGAGTCGTCTCACGCGGCGGCCTGGGTGCAGGAGCATCTCAAGGACTTTCCGGCAGGTGCCATCGTGATCCTCAACCTCTCGGGGCGAGGGGATAAAGACGTCGACACCGTGCGAGAACTTCTTCAGGTTCAGGGGTCCGGGGGTGGGCGATGAGCCGGCTCGCGGAGGCATTCGCACGGATCCGGCGCGAGAAAACAGCCGGCCTGGTCTGTTACATCACCGCGGGCGATCCGGATATGGATCGATCGAAAGCGGTGGTGCGCGCGATCGCTGAGGCCGGCGCGGACGTCATTGAGATCGGCGTGCCGTTTTCGGATCCCATTGCCGATGGGCCGGTGATTCAGCGGGCGTCAGAACGGGCGCTGGCGGCAGGGACGTCGCTGACATCCGTGCTGGCGATGGTGGACGATCTGCGGGCGACGATTGAAACGCCGATCGTCTTGTTCACCTACGTGAATCCTGTCGCGCGGATGGGCACGGCGCGGTTTGTGGAGGCGGCCGCGGCGGCCGGCGTGGACGGCGTGCTGCTGCTGGACCTCCCGATTGAGGAGGCCGGCGAGATGCACGCGGCCCTCGACAGTCGAGGGCTCGACATGATCTTTCTCATCAGCCCGACGACGACGACCGAACGCCTGCGGACGGCGGCGGGTCTCGGGCGCGGGTTCCTCTATGCGATTTCCCGACTGGGCGTCACCGGCGCGCGTGACGCGGTGGCCGGAACGGCCCGGCCGGTGGTGGATCAGATCCGCGCGGTGACGGATGTGCCGGTCGCGCTGGGGTTCGGCATCTCGCAACCCGAGCACGTGCGCGAAACGTGTGCGTATGCCGACGCCGCGGTGGTCGGCAGCGCGCTGGTGCAGGTCATCGCCGAGGCCGCGCCGGGCGATGAAGCGCGCGCGGCCGGCACGTTTGTGCGATGGCTGAAGGGATGAGTGTGGACGAACTGGACCTGCCGATCTAGCCGATCGACCAGACCACACGGGAAGTCGATGTGCTCGCCCTCGTCCGGGCCGTGAATACCGGGCCACTCGATGCCGGGGCGGTCACCCGAGTGTTTGAGCGGATTATTGACGAGGGCCGGCGGCTCGACCGCGAGGCCTCGAAAGCCCGGTAGAATCTAAGGACGTTCGCGAACGAAGGTGCAGGTACAGACATGGTCGTGGTGATGCAGGAACGCGCAACCGAAGCCCAGGTGGAGGCGGTTATTGCGCAGTTGCTGGAGATGGGATACGACATCCATCGCTCGAGCGGCGCCAATCGGGTGGTGATTGGGGCGGTCGGAGGCGGGCACGGCGATCCCGCGTTGATCGGCGTGCGGGAGGGTGTGCACGAAGTGTTGCGCATCAGTGTGCCGTACAAGCTGGCCAGTCGCACGTTCAAGCCGGAAAACACAGTCATCACGATCGGTGACGTCCGTATCGGCGGCGACGAAGTCGTGGTGATGGCGGGGCCCTGTTCTGCGGAAACCGAGGCGCAGGTCGAGGCCAGCGCAATCGCCGTCAAGCGGGCGGGGGCCAAGATCTTCCGGGGCGGCGCGTTCAAACCGCGCAGTTCCCCCTACAGTTTCCAGGGCCTCGGCGAAGACGGGCTGAAGATGCTCCGGGCGTCGGCGGACCGCCACGACCTGAAGCTCATCACGGAGGTGATGGAGATCGCCCAGATCGAGGTTGTCCAGCAGTACGCGGACATCCTGCAGGTCGGCGCGCGCAACATGCAGAACTATTCGCTGTTGCGGGAACTCGGGAAGGTGCGCAAGCCGGTACTCCTCAAGCGCGGCCTGTCCGCCACCATCGAGGAATGGCTGATGTCGGCGGAGTACATCCTGGCCGGCGGCAACCGCGAGGTCATGCTGTGTGAGCGCGGGATCCGCACGTTCGAGAGTTACACGCGGAACACGTTCGACGTCTCCGCCATTCCTGTCGTGCAGCAGTTGAGCCACCTCCCGGTGATCGCGGACCCGAGCCATGGCACCGGCCGGCGCGACAAGGTCGCCGCGATGGCGCGCGCGGCCGTGGCCGCAGGCTGCGACGGCCTGCTCATTGAAGTGCATTGTGACCCCGACCACGCCCAGTCCGACGGTGCACAGTCGCTCTTCCCGCAGCAGTTCGATCAGCTCATGGCGGAATTGCGGATCATTGCGCCAGCGATCGGTCGCAGTATCTGCGTCGAGTCCGTGGCTCGTCGCGGCTGGGGACGCTGAACGTGATCGGGGCGCCGCCCTTTGAGCGCGTCGGCATCATTGGGCTCGGCCTGATCGGCGGTTCCGTGGCGCTGGCGGCCCGCCGCTGCTGGCCCGGGTTGCACATCACCGCGTGTGACCCGGCGCCGATCACGCACGAGGCGGTGTCCCAGGGAGCGATTACCGCAGTCGTCGATCACATCGAAGACCTCACGGCCTCCGACCTCATCATCATCGCCACCCCTGTGCAGACCGTGCCGCATGTGCTCGAGGTGCTGGCGCTGACCGGCACTCGCGCGCTGGTGACGGATGTCTCAAGCACGAAGCGCACTGTGATGGAGGCTGCCGCGCGTACGCGATTAACCTTTGTGGGGGGACATCCCGTGGCAGGATCGGAATCCTCAGGACTCGCGGCCGCGCGCGCGGATCTGTTCGACGGCAAACCATGGCTGCTGGTCTCCGCGACGACGGGCGGCGCGGACGACGCGGGGGACGCCGTGGAAGCGATGCTGACCACCTTCACTGTGGCTCTGGGCGCAAAGCCCTCGTGGACCGATGCCGTCACGCACGATCGCGTGATGGCGCACGTGAGCCACGCGCCGCAAGTGGTGTCCACCGCCTTGATGGCGGCGTCGGGGGAAGCGGTTGGACCAGATGGCGTGGCCTGGTCCGGGTCCGGGTTTGCCGACATGACGCGTCTGGCCTCCAGTTCGTCCGACGTGTGGCAGGGCATCCTCTCCACCAACGCCGACTTCATTGCCGAGGCATTACACGGCATCGCCGCCAAACTTCCAACGTCGTCGCAGGCGCTGATGGATGCGCCCTCCGTGCGCGACCTGTTTGAGCGCGCCCGGGCGCTCAAGAAAGCCTGACCCGGAAATGGCGAGCCCGCTGTGGACCCCGGACCCGGCGCGAATCGACGCCGCCGCGCTGTCCCGTTTCACAGCCTTGGTCACCGCCCGGACGGGGCAGGCGTTTCCCGACTACCACGCGCTTCACGCATGGTCCATCACGCATCGTGCCGAGTTCTGGTCCGCGATCTGGGATTTTTGCGGAGTGGTCGGCGACAAGGGCGCGCGCCCGGTTGTGGATGGCGACCAAATGCCCGGGGCGCAGTTTTTTCCGGACGCGCGCATCAACGTCGCCGAGAACCTGTTGCGCCGCGATGACGAGGGGTTGGCGATTCTGGCGGTGGATGAAACCGGCGAGGAGCGTCGGCTGACGTGGCGCGAGTTGCGCCGTGAGGTCGCGGCGTGCGCGACGGCGTTCCGCGCGGCCGGCGTGGAGTCGGGGGATCGGGTCGCCGGATTTATGGCGAACGTGCCCGAGGCCGTCATTGCCGCGCTTGCCGCGGCCTCACTCGGCGCGGTCTGGTCGTCGTGCTCACCGGATTTTGGTGTGCAGGGCGTGATCGATCGGTTCGGCCAGATTGAACCCAAGGTCCTCGTCGCCGTTGCCGGCTATCACTACGGCGGCAAGTATCACGACTGTCGGCCGAAGCTCAGCGAGATCACGACACGACTCCCGACACTCCGTCAGACGTTCATCGTGGACTCCAGGACCTCTGGACCTCTGGACCCCTGGACCGCGAACCCTGGACCCTGGACCCTGGACCTTTGGACCAGAGTGTCTTTCAACCACCCGCTGTACGTGCTGTATTCGTCGGGGACGACCGGCGTGCCCAAGTGCATCGTGCATGGCCATGGCGGCACGCTCCTGCAGCACCTGAAGGAACACCAGTTGCACGCTGACGTGCGGGCCGGCGACCGCGTGTTTTACTTCACGACCTGTGGGTGGATGATGTGGAACTGGCTGGTGTCGGCGCTCGCATCCGGCGCGACCATCGTCTTGTATGACGGCTCGCCGTTTTATCCCGATGGAAGTCGGCTGTTTGATCTCGCGCAGGCGCATGGCGTGACGTTGTTTGGCACGTCTGCGAAATTCATCGATGCCGTGGCGAAGGCCGGGCTTCGGCCGCGTGAGACACACGACCTCGGCACCGTCCGCACGATCACGTCCACCGGATCCCCGCTGTCGCCGGAGAGTTTTGATTTTGTGTACGACGGCATCAAGGCGGACGTCCATCTCGCGTCGATCTCCGGCGGCACCGACATCGTGAGTTGTTTTGTTGGCGGTGTGCCGACCGAGCCCGTGTGGCGCGGCGAGATTCAGGGGCCGGGGCTGGGCATGGCCGTGGACGTGTGGGATGGCGACGGCAAGTCTGTGGTGCCCGGAAGCGGTCAGGGCGAACTGGTGTGCACGGCTCCGTTTCCGTCGATGCCGATTGGATTCTGGAACGATCCGGCCGGCGACAAGTATCGCGCCGCGTATTTCGAACGGTTTCCTGGTGCCTGGTGTCATGGGGATTGGGCCGAACGGACCGCACACGGTGGGTTTGTGATCCACGGGCGGTCGGATGCGACACTGAACCCCGGCGGTGTGCGCATTGGGACCGCCGAGATCTACCGGCAGGTGGAGCAACTCCCGGAGGTCATCGAAAGTCTGGCCGTCGGGCAGCAGTGGGAGGGGGACGAGCGGATCGTGTTGTTCGTCCGCCTGCGTGACGGGCTTGTGCTCGACGACACCATGCGGAAGGCCATCGCGACGCAGATCCGGCGGAACACGTCGCCGCGGCACGCTCCCGCGAAGATTCTTCAGGTGCCCGAACTGCCGAGAACCAAGAGCGGCAAGCTGGTCGAACTGGCCGTGCGTAACGTCATTCACGGTCAGCCCGTGAAGAACCGCGAGGCGCTCGCGAATCCCGA
>Ga0222714_10002420_pt1 | contig 19705 bp, 24 predicted proteins | sample C33_3DmetaG_FD_165048 | JGI IMG/M metagenome (GOLD analysis project Ga0222714, IMG submission 165048) | Estuarine water microbial communities from San Francisco Bay, California, United States - C33_3D | ecosystem: Environmental > Aquatic > Marine > Unclassified | place: USA: California...
CTTTTGTCATATAGCAGGCCTTGCTGGACTTATTTACTACTGGGATCCGATGTTTTTACTTTGGACACTATTAGGCAAAGTCTTATTCCACTTTATCGGCACTGAAATTGGCTTGCATAGATTGCTAGCACATAAAACATTTAAAACCGCCCAGTGGAAAGAGCGTGCGTTAGCATGGTTAAGCATTTATGGCCTATATGGTAGCAGTTTAGGCTGGTGTGCTAACCATCGTGTACATCATAAAAACGCAGATAAAGCCCACGATCCGCATCCTAGCCTTGATGTGTTTAACACATGGTTTTGGATTGATACAGAGAAACATGCAACAATAAGCCCAACAGTTATTAAAGATCTGTTGCGTGATCCGATTCATAGATTTATGCGTGATCACTATTTTAAAATTTATTATCTAACACTGGTGGCGTTTGCTTTATTAGTGTCGCCTAAGTTTGTAGTGTATTTCTTCCTATTGCCAGGTGCAATGGCACAGTTAAGTGGCGGCATTGTTAATGTTGTTTGCCATCGCTGGGGTTACAGAACTCATGAAACCGACGACCTGAGTAGAAACAACTTCTGGGCAAACTTGTACGGCGAATTCAGCGGCGCAGGCCTACACAACAATCATCATAAATACCCATGGAAGTACACAACTCTTCCAGATAATCCAAAATGGCACGAGATTGATTTGGGCGCTTGGTTTATTAGGTTGTTCCTGTTAGATCGCAATGATCCTTCTAGAACTACACAACAAGACACAACCAAACAATTTCTTAAAGACACAGGAGAAACTGCCCAATGATTCTAAATCCGTATAAGCAAACACTATGGGTCGTGTGGGGTAACCACATTCTGGCACTGACTGCATTGATTTTCTTCTTCAGTTGGTGGATGATCCCGCTGGCATTTGTTGCCGCCCGTGTCTTCGGGCTGTTTAGTGAAGTGGGAATACATAGGTATTTTACACACAAATCTTTTACGGTTGAAAAACGTTGGAAAGAGCATGTAATGAAAGCGTTTGCTTTCTTAGCAGGCCAAGGTGCAATTTTAAGTTGGGTCACTGTACATAGACACCATCATGCACACGAAGACCAGCCGGGCGATCCGCATAGTCCATTGTTATTTCCTGCATGGAGAATCTACGTAGGATTATTCCCTACTGATTACAAAAAGAATTTAGTAATGGACTTGATCCGACACCAGGATCGTCGTTACTTTGTATTTGAAAATAACTATTACTGGTTGATGTGGACTGCACTATGGGTAGTATCCTATTTGATCAGTCCTGTATTGTTCTTTGCAGTAGTAAGCGGCGCCGCAGGTTGGTACGGTATTACAGCACTAGTTAATATTACACTACACAGTTCTATGCTAGGTTACAAAAAGTATCCTGAAGCAGTAGCAACAAACAGCGTGTTTCTTGATCGCATTATGGGCGCAGGCTATCATAACAATCATCACAAAAATCCACGCAGTCACACATACAGTTTAGATGGAACAGAGCCAGACTGGATCGGTAAGATCATTGAACGTTTTGCAGACTCCATCGCAGTACCACAAGGAACAATTAATAATGCTTAAATTTTTACAATCAATTGACCCTGACAGAGCATTTCCGTTATACACCGGCAATAAGATTAAATTGCTAATGTTACTAGCACACATTTACTTTTTTGCCTGGGTATTTTCAGATGAGTTTAGTTGGTTGTTTTTATTAATCGCAACTCCGTTCCTTTGGTTCTTTGTTGGCAAAATGGGTATGGAAGTAGGTTACCATAGACTATGGTGCCATAGAAGTTTTACCACACATAAATGGGTTGAATACCTGTTGCTGATCCTTGGTGTTATCAGCAATGCTGGTAGTTGTATTACCTGGGTGGGTATGCATAGAATACATCATCAAAAGGCTGACCGCAAAGGCGATCCGCAGAATAATCATACACATAAACGTTGGCAACTATGGCTAACATTCTTTGGCGACGACTGGATTACAAGTCCGCGCACACTTAAAGACTTAATACACGATCCAAAGCAACGTTTCTTCCACAGACACTATTTTAAATTAGCGTTAGCCTACATTGCCGTTTGTTCGCTAATCAGTTACCTAGTAGGTAGTTGGTATCCAGTTATTATTGCCTGGGCTATTCCAGTAGTATCAAACTTTAATGCTGCCGGCTTTTTAAACGCACACTTCCATCGCAATAAACAAAAGAACTGGAAGCCACTGTTTCATTACAGAAACTTTGAAACTGAGGACGATAGTCTAAACAGTCACCTGAACTGGCTAATGGCAGGCGGTGGACTACATAATAATCACCATGCACATCAAGGAAGTCATACCTACAACTTGTTTGGTCGCTGGTGGGAGCCTGATCCAACTGGCTGGTTTGTTAGAAATTTCCTAGCAACTAGTGTAGTTACAGTAGAATTACCGGACCCGCTGAAAAAAGAAAAACTAGTATAAATACTAACAATACAAGTACTGTTTTTTTTGAGGGGGGAGTATGCAGATCGTTAAGTTAACTAATGAAGAATTGCTGGCTAACACCAGTTTACTTGGAAAAGTAACTAAACTTTGGCTAGCAGAAAAGCATATTGAGCGACAGCTCGATTTACTAAAAGGAGCGTTGGCTGTTCCTGCAACCTGGTTTGTTGCACACACTGAAAAAGAAGCCTATGCGGTAATGAAGGTTGGCAATCTTCCTTACAGTGGTAGTTATCCCGGCAAGTGGTTATCGCTTATCTTCTCTAGAGGATTTGACAACGATTTACAATGCTTAAATACTGAAGAGTTTAAACAATGCCTAACCACTGAAGACTTTAGAACTGAACAGCAATGTTTAACCACTGAAGATTTTAGAACTGAACAGCAATGTTTAACCACTGAAGATTTTAGAACTGAACAGCAATGTTTAACCACTGAAGACTTTAGAACTGAACAGCAATGTTTAACCACTGAAGACTTTAGAACTGAACAGCAATGTTTAACCACTGAAGACTTTAGAACTTTGGAACAATGCTTAACAACAGAAAGTTTTGAAAATGCTCATCCTGGTGTACAAGTTGCTAGAGCAGTAACAGCATACTTACGTGATCAAGGTATTCATGAACTGTATGTAACACAAATTGATCGCCCAAGCCTACGTAAGAGTTGGAAACAAGAAACCAACATGTTTAACGTAGCCGGATTACACATCGACTGGGATCAGTATATTGTTGCAATTATTCCAGCAAACACAGTACCAGAACAGCAATGGCTAGCAGGATTCGTTGGCAACAATCCTCGTCTAAGCGATGTTATTGTTCGCAAGTTTGTGCTAAAAAATGCACTACGCAATGAATTTTCTAGTGTTAAAGAGTTTTTTCAAACTGCATAAATTTTTCTAACCTTATCAATAAAATTAAATAGACATGTAGACCATGTCTATTTTTTTGAAGAGGATTTCTAAATTGTACAGCAAAGTTTTTACACTTGAACAAGTTCAAGGCGATGCACGCCTTATTGGGCAGTTATACAAGTACCTACAATTCAAATCTCGCCAAATGGGCGAAAACATTGATTTGAAAGAAATTCAAAGAACATGGAATGCAATGATTCGCAAAAACGACGGCGAACATTTAAATCTTAACAAGTGGTGGATTGTTGTTTTCGACGAAGAAGATCAAGTCGTAGGTTTTAAAATCCTACGTACCTTTAACTTCTTTGCCAGCGCACACTGGGCTATCTCTGAAGTAAACTTTCACAATACACAAAAAATTCTCGACTGGTCTAAGCCACACCCGTGGAAAGTAGCACTCGATGCTACTGCCAAATTGATGATAGAACAGCGAGTATACGATTTGTATTCAATGCAGGCATATCGTCCGGCGCATAAGAAACTATGGAGTTCGGGTAAAGATGCTTTGCGTTTTTGCAGTGAATGGTATGACGAAGAAAAGCAACAGTACAAGTGGCATATCTTTCACGAAGGTATTATTCCAGCAGAGACTGAACATCCCAACGCCAGCGTTTTTCAAAATGTAATGTTTGGAAGAACACGAAACTTTCCAGTAACTGTACGCCGCTTTACATTGAAAAACGAGTATCGTCCAGACTGGCAGGAAGTTTCTGATTGGTGGTTAAACGATAATAAATAAAAATGCAACGCCGGTGCAATGCCGACGTCGGAACTAATTGGACGCTTTGGTTAAATTAACCATTTATCAATGTTGACATTGTAACGCCCTTCCGTGTATAGTGTGTAGATACATCTATTAGCAAAAATAATTAGGAAAAAAATCTACACACATGGTTGAAATAGCAACAGCAGTAATTGTTGGCATAGTTTCCGGAGTCCTAACTGGACTTGCACCAGGTATCCCTATTGTATTGGGGTACTTTTTATTCTTACCTCTAATTGATCCTACGCCGTTGCCGCTGTTGTGCTATGCAATAATTTCAGTGATGGGCACACAATTCTTTGGCAGTCAAGCCGCATTATATTACAGGATACCGGGAGAAACAAGTTCTTTTCCAATTCTGTTTGAAATAAAAAATTTCAACTCGGCTGGGGAAATTTATCAAGCGGTGCAAACAACTACCTATGGCAGTTTAGTAGCCAGTTTGTTTGCCAGTGGTCTGTTAACATTAACTTTAATGTTTGGATTGCTACAAGGACTTACCCTCCCGATACTGGCAAAATTTTCAATATTTTTATTTTTAATAGTTGTGGCTATCACCGGTGATCGACGCTGGATAGTTAACACACTAACAATATTGCTTTGTTCATTGATTTCATACTATGAAGATCTGGCGCCCATTATTGGGACACCGGTCTACTATTTTAACAGTCTGCTAGCATTGATTATTATAGTGTCATTCCAGATGTTATTTAAAGATCCCGAAGCAATTGCTTACAATCAAGTTGGGAACATAGAAAAACAACCTTTTCCTATTAGAAAATGGGTTGTGCCATTTTCTGCGTATAGCCTAATAGGATCATTTTTTGGATTTATACCACAGTTGGGCGCCTCAGTCTCAAGTTATGCTTGTTACTTTTATGAAAAACTCAAAGGGAGTTCGCCATTGGCTCGTGTAGCCGCAAGCGAAACTGCCAACAACTCTGCTATTATAACAGCATGGTTGCCCTTGCTGGTGTTTGGCATTCCTATCACTGCAACCGAAGTATTGTTTGTGCAGTACTTTAATCAGTTAGGATTTGATTTTTCTTTTATGAAAGAAACATCTAACCAACTTACTTTATTCAGTGTCTTGGCTATTGCCACAGTGATTTACTCGGTCATGGCTTTGTCTACAAATAAATTAATGTATAAGTGGATCGCTACTATATTGTCAAATCGATGGTTCGGACTAGTAGTAGGTACAGTTAGTGTTACAATGTTCTTTTATGTTAACAGTTACACATTTAATTACATATTAGTTCACCTTGCTGTATTTTTACCAATTAGTTACATCGTGGCAAAATTAAAAATAAGCCTCTTACCGATAGTAATTGGATTTTTACTAACCGGCTCAGTGTTACAAGTGGGACAACAGGTGTTCCAAATTTATATTTTATAACCAAAGGAAAAAATGTTTAAAAAAATCGTATCAGTTTTAGGGTTGGCTATTGTAACCTCTACGGCTGCGTCTGCATTTGAAGTAGTTGCTACTTCAACTCTTAAAGGTCCACAAGGCGTATTAATTAACAACATCGCTGAATTGGCTAAGAAGTCAAACATCGACATTGTTGCTAAACAAACAGGCGGTTGCGGTGAATCGGTTAGTTACTTTCACTCTGCCACAGAGCCAGTGGGCATCATTTGGTCGGACAGCATGTATCGCAATGGTGTAAAGTCTAAGCAAAACTGTGCAGTAGATTTTACAAAAGCAAAGGCAATTGCTATTACTTTTGCACCCTACGACATTTGCGTTAAAAAAGGTGTAGTGCTTAAGCCGGGCAGTACACTTTTGTTTGGCAACAACAAGTTCAACCCACAAGAGAGTCAAATTGAACACATGAATGCCAATAACATGAACATTACATTTAAAACTGTTACATATGGCGGCAGCGGTCCTGCACTAACAGGTTTAGTTAACGGCGAAGTTGACGTTGCTATTTTGGCTACATCTGTTGCCAGTAGTGCAATTAGCGCAGGTTCAATCGATTGTCTATACTCAACAGGTTCAACACGCTATGGCCAGCGCCCATTGAGTGAGTTAACTGGAGATAATCCATTGAGCGGTTATAGCCTTGGGATGATGTTGCTAGTTCGTAACATGTCAGATAACGATATGGCCGCACTAGAAAAGTCATTGGCTGAACTAGGTCTACGTCTTGAGCCACAAGACATGGTTGGTACTAAAGTAGGTGTTGACTCTAAGACAGTTGACAAGTTCGTCGAAGGCGCCAAACTCCAACTTATCTGGAAATAATATAATGCAATTAGTTAATCCATCTAGTATTGGCGATCGCAACGGTTTTTATCAAATTGGAGATCGCAAGACTTATCTTAAAACAGAACTAATGGATTGGCACCACCACATGCCGCAAGCGTGGAAGTGGAATTACAATGATGATTTCTTTGGGCAATTCGAATGGCTAGAAGAGCCCAAAGAATCAATTAATGAATTGTATAAACAACGTGCATTAGAACTACGTAAAAATTATGATTACCTTGTGCTGTATTACAGCGGCGGTCATGATAGTGCTAATACGTTGTATACGTTTCTTGACAACGGTATATTACTAGACGAAGTTTGCATCTATTTTAGCAAGTATGATAACATCAGTAATCAATACAAAGAGTTAAATTCGCTAACATGGAATAAGATTAAGTGGCTACAAGCCAAGTACCCTAATCAAAAATTTCGCATTATCGACTACGGCGATATGTTTAAAAACTGGGATAGTATTATTTCTAAATACGGATACAAAGACGACATGTTTAGTGTCTTCGGAAGCATGTTAAGTATTAACCGTATTATTGCCGACGAGTTCTACGAAATAATACCAGACTGGAATAGATTAATCACTGCCGGAAAAAAGTTTGCCTGGATATTTGGTGCAGACAAACCCATGGTTAGATATATTGACAATAAGTGGATATTCAATTTCCACGATGCGTTTGTTCAATGTCGTATGACTCCGTTGCGTCAATTGTTTGATGATGGTACCAGAGGAAGTTACGAGTACTTTTACTGGAGTCCCACTGACAGTTGCCAACGCATTATTCGCAAACAATGTCATTTGCTAGCAGGTGCTTATTCAGAACAGGCAAAGATTGATTTTAGTAAGATCCCGGGTGCTAAGTCATTTAAGCCTGGATACGGTTGGGAAGTGGACACAATGAGCCCAATGTTTGTTCAGACTATCTATCCTAGACTGTTTGAATTTGGCGAAAAGTATTTTATTGAGAAAAATCGCCAATACATTTTTGGCAACAGGGACCAGTGGTATTTTAACAGTAACCACGAAGGCGCTCAGTTACATCATGATATGTATTCCAGTTTGAATAGCAAGTTGTACAGCCACTATCACAATTGGATGAACGATGGTTCCCGAATCGAAAACGGTTTAAAAAATTGCATTAGCCAAGACTACGTGTTTGTGGACAACAGTGAAGTTTTGGTTGAAGAGACTATTTTGGTAAATGGTACAATTGGTTAAAAAAATCAGTTGACAGCATCGGCTGTTAGTGTTAATATAGTAGAACATATAAACAATAGCAGAGGTTATCTCAATGAACAACTTTGAAACTGTCGAAATTCGTCGTGCAACAAACGGCTTTATCTTAATCATCACAGATGAAGATGGAGACCCAAAAGAGTATGTGTACGACACAAGCCGTAAACTAATGCGTGTCTTAAAACCTTTGTTGGAAAACGGACGGTCTATTAATACAGACGACTAATAAAAAAGCACCGTAAGGTGCTTTTTCTTTGCCAACAGTTGTTGCAAAAATACAACAAAAAAACGGTTGACCTTTTGGCAGTACTGTTCTATAATAATGACATGTTAACAAGACAGGAGCGGACGATGGGATACCGAGTTGTTGCAGATAAACAACAAATGGACACGATGCGTGAAAAGTACGGTCCACGCAAAGGCCTCGAAGGTCCGTTCAATTTTGTCGGTCGTGTTTTATATTACGATCCTAAAGCAGGACAGTACTACGATCCTACTACCGACTTTTACGTCGAGCAGGAAGAAATGGATTTCTTAAATTCTGAGCTCGGGCGCATACTTTCAGGTAATGCTTAAGTACTACTTTTTGTTGCAAAAATACAACAAAAAAATGGTTGACATTTTGGTGACAAATCTCTATAATACGAAGTATAGTAAGTAATAAGGAGCGAACGATGTCCAAGTTGTTGATCACTACTCAATACTGCGAAAACTACGGCACCCCTAGCGAGCCCTATTGGAAGTTCAAAGGCGGTAGCGAGTATTTTGTTCCTAATGTTGACGAGTGCGATATGATCGACGTCATTGTCGACCGTGTCCGCCCCCAGGTTGAAATTGCCAACCCCATGTGCGAGGAATACATTTTGGGTTACGAAATCGTAGCAGACGACTACATGACAGAGTTTGAGCGCGATCAACTCGAATACGAAGGGAAAATCCGTTTCCCTGCAAAAGTTCTGGAAATTGTTGCATAAAAACAACAGAAAATCGTAAAAAACGGTTGACTTTTGAAACTAGATAGGCTATAATAGTAGCATATTAAGAAAAAGGGGAAACAAAATGATTCGTATAATGCTAGGATTTTTGATTGTTTTTGGTGCAGTTGGTGCTGATGATTTTGCAATGGAATCTGGTACAGAATTCCCCCCACTGAGCCAAACGATTTCTCTGTGCCTTTTGGGGTTGGCACTGGCATTTTGGGGTGTTGTAGGAATGCAACAGAAAGCAAAATAAAAGGTTGACAACAACCTAAAATCTGCTATAATAGTAGAACGTTAGCAACAAGTCACTTGAGGAATTAAGGAGCCAAAAATGACACAACAGCATACAGTTCGTATCAAACAGGGTCAATATCGTAACGCCGATGTTTCGGGGCGTACATTTCGCCTTGCTGAAGGTTACAAGTTTACCGCCAAAGGTACCTATGTAACTGTTTACAACGACGACAGTTTCCCCGGCATGCCCGATAAACTTCGTGTTAAGATCAACGAAATTTCAGATTATGAATTTGTCAATGGAGATGACATGACAGCAGACGTTCGCCAGTTTCCTCAAGCAGAGGCACCAGTTCAAGTAACCGACGAAGAGCGTATTAAACAGATTCGCGAGCGTTTTGATATTCTGACAGAAATGACCACTGCTTGTGTCGCCGGCGACATCCGTGCAATGATTGTCAGTGGCCCTCCTGGCGTTGGCAAATCTTTTGGTGTTGAACAAGAAGTTGAAAAAGCAACATTGTTTGATCAACTGGCAAACAAGCGCCTACGTGCCGAAGTCGTTAAAGGCAGTACTAGCCCAATCGGACTATACACTACCTTGTACAAATACAGTGACCCTAATTGTGTGCTGGTGTTTGACGACTGTGACTCTGTATTGCTCGACGACACCTGCTTGAACTTGCTCAAGGGTGCATTGGACTCTGGTAAGAAGCGTAAGATTTCTTGGTTGTCAGATAGCCATATGTTGCGTCGCGAAGGCGTGCCAGACAGTTTCGAGTTTAAGGGTTCTGTTATCTTTATTACAAACTTGAAGTTTGATCAGATGAAGAGCCAAAAGTTACGTGACCACTTGGATGCATTGCAGTCACGTTGCCACTATTTGGATCTGACACTGGACACCATGCGTGACAAGATTCTTCGTATCAAGCAGATTGCTGGCGACGGTGTGTTGTTCCAAGACTATGATTTCAGCAAAGAACAACAAGATGAGATCATTAACTTTATGTATTCGCACAAAGATGTACTACGCGAAATGAGTTTGCGTATGGCATTGAAGATTGCCGACTTGGCCAAAAGTTTCCCTAACCGCTGGCAAGCAATGGCAATGGTGACTTGTACTAAAGCAGGTCGCTAAGTATAAGGATGGTGGTTGTTCCTATCTGCTCCTAAAACCACTCGTCCTTTTTTAACCCCGGGGGAATAAAAACCCTCGGGGTCTTTTTTATTCATAACTGGTTGTAAGTGCCGCAAAAGGGTGTTATAATACTAAAATGCAAGTGTTACCTTATGTAGAAGATTATATTTTAGCAATAGCCGGCTATCAGACTAAAACACCAGCACCGAGTATGCTGTGGATCTCGGTGTTTAATCCTATCATTAAACTAGCAAGATATGATCATCAACCATTGGAAAACTTTGTATCACAAATTTCCAATGGCGTTGGCTTTACTGCAAAGCAAGCAGACCTTGCCGCTAAAATTGTCTGCAAGTACGAACGTCAACTTAAGGAAAAGGGTTTTGATGTTAGTCCGGTTAAAGACGGAACAGTTTCGTTTCGATTACCTATTCGGTCTATCGATTACGAAAAACGAATTTCCGTAAACAACAATGTTATCGCAGTTAAGTTCCCCTACAACGAATCACTGATTAAACAATTTAGAGAATACGCTAACGGCGACTCACAAGGCAAAGTAGAATGGAACGCTGACCTAAGACAATGGGAAATGGCATTAACTGAAGGTAACTTAGCATGGCTACTAAAACTGCCCGAGGAAATGAATTTCCTATTAGATCCATCATTGGATGTATATCTCGATCTTTGTAAGCAGGCTGTTCCTTGTTACCCAACATTAAGTATCAAGAATAACGAACTTGTTTTGGATAATTTTCCTGACAATTTGGTAAAATTCCTTGAGGCAAAACTAGGTGTATTAGGCTTAAATAATATAGTAAAGATTGCAGACTATGCGCCAATCTGTATGTTTGATCTAGATCCAAGTGTGGACCAGTATTTAAAAATTAATACACGACACCTGATTAAGAATAGGATAATTAAAAACGAGCAAATTGATGGGTGCCATCCTAGCGTAATGGCCGAACTATGCACCTATATCAAAGACGTGGAACGTTATCCTGTTATTGTATTTGATCCTCATCAAGTATCCAGCGACGTGTTTAGTAAAACCAGTTTGGCTGGGGCATTTATCAAAGAGTTTGGCGAAGACGGAGTTGTGTTTTATAATAGTTCAGTGGCAAAAGAATTGTCCAACTATCGTGTAATTGTAACTAACAGCGTCGCACACGAAATAGAAAACGTAAATCCAATTGGTGTATTAATTTCGGCAAATGGATTAACGTTAAATGCAGGGCGACGACAGTTGCTTTTGCAAAACGCAGAAAAGGTTGTGTACTTTGCACATCATATAGGCACATAAATGGCAAGTTGTAAACTAGTAATTAAAGACGAAGTAAACGTAAAAATTGAAGGACTGGATTTGCATGCCCGCAAAAAACTGGTTAATATGTTTAAGTTTGAAATCCCGGGCGCTAGGTACATGCCGGCAGTTAGACTTGGGCGGTGGGATGGTACAGTAAGTTTCTTTCAACTTGGTGGAAGCACTTACATTAACCTACTAGAAGAAATTATTCCAGTTCTAGACAGTGAAGGTTACGATATTGAAGTAGACGATGTTCGTGACTACTCTACCAAATTTGAGTTCGCCCAAATTACAGAAGACAGTTATGCAGACCGCACATGGCCTAAAGGACATCCAATGGAAGGACAGCCTATCCGTTTGCGTGACTACCAAATTGAAATTATCAATACGTTTTTAGAAAACCCGCAATGCATTCAGGAAGTTGCCACTGGCGCTGGTAAAACAATCATGACTGCGGCACTGAGTCAAAGTGTTGAACACTTAGGACGTAGTATTGTTATTGTACCAAACAAGGATTTGGTCAAGCAAACAGAAGCAGACTATATCAACATGGGATTAGATGTTGGTGTATACTTTGGTGATCGCAAAGAGTTTGGACGCCAGCATACTATCTGTACATGGCAAAGTCTTAACGTGCTAATGAAGGCTACACGCAACAGTGAAGTTGAAATTACCATTCACGAATTCATTGAGGATGTAGTTTGCATTATGGTAGACGAAGTACACATGGCCAAAGCAGATGCATTAAAAACTCTGCTGACCAGTGTGTTTGCGAGAGTGCCAATTCGCTGGGGATTAACTGGTACTATCCCTAAAGAAAAGTATGAACAGGTTAGTTTGTTTTGCAGTCTTGGGCCAGTAACAGGTAAACTAACAGCCAGTGAATTGCAAGATGCTGGACACTTAGCGCAATGTAATGTTAACATTGTGCAGTTGCTTGACAACGTAGAGTATCAAAATTATCAAAGCGAACTTAAGTATCTAGTAGAAACAGACAGCAGATTAGAATATATTGCCAGCCTAGTTGCTCGTGTAAACGAAACAGGCAATACGCTGGTGTTAGTGGACAGGCTTGCCGCAGGTAAACTGTTAGCAAGCAAATTAGAAAACTCGGTATTTGTATCAGGTGCAACAAAAGCAAACGACAGAAAGAGCGAATACGATGAAGTTGCTACTGCCGAAGGTAAAATTATTATTGCAACGTACGGTGTGGCCGCTGTGGGCATTAACATCCCTAGGATTTTTAATTTGGTGCTTTTGGAACCTGGTAAAAGTTTTGTACGAGTAATTCAAAGTATTGGCCGCGGTATTCGTAAAGCACAAGACAAAGATCATGTAGAAATTTGGGATATTACTAGCAATTGTAAATTTGCCAAGCGACATTTAACTAAGCGCAAACAGTTTTATAGAGAAGCCAACTATCCCTTTAACTTGGAAAAAGTAGAATGGCGCTAAAAGAAAACACAAACTGTATTGCCTGCAACGGAACCAAATTGGTTCCGTGCCTAGATCTCGGACATCAACCATTGGCAAACTCTTACACTGAGCCCGGTGTAGACTTGCCTAGTTATCCGTTAAATGTATATCGTTGCACAGACTGCTTTCATTTACAGTTAACTCATACAGTTCCGCCAGCAGACATCTATACTAACTATTTGTACCGTGCAGGCACAAGCGAAACACTTAAAAAGTACAGTTACTGGTTTGCTGAGTTTGTTATCGAACGCATGGGATTTGTTCCTGCTGTACTAGATGTAGGATGCAATGATGGTACACAGCTCGACTGCTTCTGGGACTTCGGTGCTGAAACTTACGGGATTGATCCTGCAGAAAATCTAGCACAATACAGCAAGCAAAATAATCAAATTGCAGTTGGCTTCTTTAATGAAGAAACTGTTGGCCAATTTGGCGACGTTAAGTTTGATGTAATTAATAATCAAAATGCATTTAGTCACTTAGAAGATCCATCTGCATTTTTACAGTTGGCAAAAACTAAATTAAATCCCCGCGGTAGAATTTTTATCAGCACAAGTCAGGCCAACATGGTATTAAACAATGAGTTTGATACTATCTATCATGAGCATATTAGTTTTTATAATGTGCGAAGCATGAAGCGTTTAGCAGAACGCAATGGCTTGTTTTTAACCGACGTCATTAAAACACCAATTCACGGCGTAAGTTATATTTTTGAAATGCGCCGCAGTCCTGCTAACCGCCTAGGCATTGAAAATTGGCTAGCAATGGAAACAGCACAAGGACTGTACAATGAAGAAACTTATCAGCGTTGGGCGCAGGCAGTAAGTCAGATTAAAAACGACTTTGTTAATACAGTTACAAAAGCACGTAATGAAAACCGTCGGCTTGTTGGCTACGGCGCCGCGGCAAAAGGTAATACATTTCTTAATTATGTGTTGACAAAATTAGATGCTATTATCGACGACAGCCCGCTTAAGCAAGGTTTAGTGACACCGGGTATGCAGATTCCCATTTATGATTTGTCAACAGTGGGTGATCATGTTGACCTGAGTCAAGCATTGTTTATCCCATTGGCGTGGAATTTCTTTGATGAAATCCAGCGTCGCCTAAATAATCATTTAGGCTACTCAGCAGAGTTCCTGCGATATTTTCCTAAAGTTGAGATTGTTAAATGAAATTTCCAGTAGTTGAATTAATTGATAGATACGCCATTGCTCAAGTTAAGTTTGAAAACCTAAACGGCATTAATGCCGACGAAGTTGAATTTTACCGCAAGCAGTTAGAAGAGGAATACGACCTTGAATCTGTAAACGGTTTAATCAGTGGGTTAGTTGGTCTGCACAAACAAATCTGGGCAGTAGAAGACGACTTTAAAAAATTAAAGATTGATAATCAACCCTTAGAAGAAATTGGACGTCGTGCATTATTTGTACGCGACTTAAACAACAGCCGTGTTGCATTTAAAAATCAAATTGCAGAACGATTGGGCAGTTGCATTAAAGAACATAAAAATTATGCTGGTCAAAGGTCAGTGACATTCTCTGACTTTTACAACGTTTATGACTATTCCGACAAGCCCTATACAATACACTATCTTGATTACAGTACAGATTTAGATCAAGGCGATCCAAACTTTCAATACAAGTACATTGAATACTTACAGTACAGCAAAGACATCAAACCCAATGATGTGATTATTATCAGTAATCCTTATGTTTGCGGTAACTTCCAGGAGCCATTGGTTGATTATTTAAACTGGTGGTACAATAATAATCCTAACCCGTTCGTCATGCTATCTAGTAGATGGAACATTCCAAGAAACGTTCGTTTCCCGGTTTACACAGACATGTTCCATGAGCATGCAACACAATGGTGGTTAAAGGACTATCGCAGTCCCGTGCGTACACACAGGATTTATACTATTACCTATACAAGTACTAAAGATTATGTAGAGCGAAGATACCTTTACAATAAGATAAAGCAATTGGTGCCCGGTGCTTTTACCTCATATAGTTGTTTACACAGCGATTTAAATAGACACCCACAAGAGTATACCGCTGAGTTCATTGAGCAAATCGGACCGGTAATAGAACAAACTGCGGTGATTGGAGCAACAGAAGATTTTAATAACATGCCGCATGATATTCATAACAACAGTTATGCAAGTGTAATACTTGACACTTTGTATGGCGGCTCGCACCCAGAAGTTTTCTTTAGCGAAAAAGTCTTTAATGCTATCGCTCACCAACAGTTATTTTTCTATGGCGGTAGTGCTGGTAGTATAGAACGTCTACGTCAAGCAGGTTACCATGTGTTTGAAGAAATAATCGATTTAAGTTACGATCAAATCAGCAACGATCAAGAACGTATCATTGCATTTACTAATAGTGTCTTAAAGTTTGCCATTAGACCTGAACATGCTATACAGCGAGACTATATGGCAATGTTTGACAAGATACAACAAAACTTAGAGACTTTTAATAATAAAAAATTCAGTGACAAAATTGATCGAGCAATTGCGCTAGCCTTTGAAAGGCGCCAAAAATGATTGTTGTTTGCGGAGATAGTTTTTGTTCTATAGATGCTAAAGCAGTGGGAAAGCATTTCAGCGAACAACTGGAAGGTCAGGTTGTAAACTTGGCTCGCGGCGGCATTTCAAACTCTGCAATTTTTATGCAATTGTTTAAAGCGTTAGCGTTGAACCCCAAGGTTATCATTTACAGTTCAACTGACCCTGCAAGAATGACAGTACCAGTTTCGGTCAATGGACCTGGCTTCAATGCTAGAGACCCAATTGCAAACGTCCGGTACGAAAACAATGGCACAGAACCATTTGTTAGTCATACTATCCCTAGTATATTAGGCGAACTAGGACTAGGACTAGACCCCGAAGTTAAAGCGGCAGTAAAGGCCTACTTTACAGCAATATACGACCCTGAGATGCAGAGTTTCTTGGACAACGAGATGTTCCAGGGGTATGAAAGTCGTTGCCGTGAGCAACATATACAAATAATACGTTTAGATAAAGATGTACGAGAACTTTACGAAGAAGCGTGGGAGTTAAGAAACAACCCGCCCGACGTAGTTTATCACACAACAGACCATGCCCAGACACAAGCGGCAAAAAAAATTATGGAGATTATAAAAAATGGCAATTGAATGGAGATCAAATGACGGCGTTTATTTGCCAATGATCAACGACGGTGGGCGCAATCGATTTTACAAAGCCGCATTAGAGGCCAAAGCGCCGGGAAAGACAGTAGTTGACATTGGTTCGGGTACAGGGTTTCTAACTATCCTTGCTTGTCATGCAGGTGCTAAACATGTAATTGCAGTTGAACAAGATCCTGAACGAGCACAGTTGACACAAGAAAATGTTAACCTATGTGGGTTCCAGGATCGTGTAACTGTTATTAATGCAAACTGGATGGATATTAATGTCGCTGGTGATATCTACGTAAGCGAAACTATTTGCACTAACTTATGGAATGAAAAAATATTAGAAATATCCGAGCATGCAATTCGTAATGGAGGAGAGTTTATCCCGGGACGGTTTGACTACAAGTTTCAAGTATATAAAAATCATCCATTGTTTGCCGTTGTACAGTCAAGCAGTGAAGCATATGATTTCGAACCAGAGATTGCCATAGACGAAAAATTCGAAGAAGCAATTCGTCAGAAGGTTCGCGATGACAATGTCAAATATAGACAGAACTCAATTTTTAATTTGTTTCAAGCGGCTAATAGAAGTCCTGCAGATATGAAACCTGTTATGGATGCATTGGAACTAGTACACGAAACAGAATGGTTTACTGTTGATCTTAATCAACCAAACCATTGCGATTATAAACAGTTTGAACACCAAATTAACCTTAAAGACTTGCCCAAAGCTCATGGTTATTGTATACTGTTAACGTGGCGGGCAGTCACTGGTGATATAGTTATGGAACATTGGGATACTATATTCGGGACTCCGAGTAAAATTATTCCCAACCCAGACTATTCAGTAGTTAATACCAGTTACGAATTATTAGGAAATCAGTGGTACTTTAGATATGAATAAAAAATTAATGGTATGTGGGTGCAGTTTTAGTGCGCCTGCTAGTAAAGAATACGAACACCTTAAAGGAACTGCCTACGGAGAAGTGCTGGCCAAGAAACTGGGCTGGGATGTAGAAATTCTAGCCAGGCAAGGGTGTAGCAACGGCGGCATCCGTGTACAAATCGACGAAGTACTTCGACAGCGCCCAACCTTTGCTATTATTGCACCAACATTTCATGATCGTATGGAAATTCCTGCCAGTGCGGCACCATACGACTTTAGAGACGATGATTGGAAAGGCTGGAACAGTGAACTGCAACAGCATTTACAAAAGTCGCACTTAAACGGATACGACCGTACGGTAGGCATCAACAATGTTAACTACGGTAATAATCCCTATCGTATGATTTGCGAAACTATTTTTAGTCTTGCAGAAAATTACGATCATCCTTATAGGTCAAGTAAGATCGACAAAGGCACTCAGACCGCAGTTAAACAATACATTAATTTTATGTATGACTCGGAATGGAAACGACAACAAGACGAATGGATTATCCGCGACGGTATTATGCAATTGCATTATGCAGGTATTCCATTCTTGTTAGTAGCAAACAATTTGTGGACAGCGGAAACAGTACGTGAAATTATCCCGTCAGTTGTGCCTGATCACTGTATGACGTTGCATTTTGAAGAAACGCCTGCCTATGCTACAAACACATACCCATTTACTACAAAGTACGATCCTGGCTATCACGGAGATCCTAAGAGTCAAGAATACCTTGCAGATACTTATTATAACTTAATCAAGGAAACCTGGAAACTATGAGAATATTAACATTAGACGACGTTGCATTTGACATGACTGAACTACCCGAAGAGGTAGAGGATTTACGATTTAGTGTACTGGATAACAGTGATCCAAAAAATCCCGATTTCTTTTTTATTCCGTTGATCTTCCTTGAGAGTTTTAACAGTCCTGCATTGGTTCTTAAAATTGGCAATAGACAAATCCAAATGCCAGTTGATTGGCAATTGCTTATTGGTGAGCCGGAAATGGGCGACCTAGAAGTAGTTCCACTAACCAGTATTAACGATCGAGGCTTTAAGGTATTTACATTTAATCCGTTGAGCAGTTTCCGTGCAGAATTTGCCGATGTTGAGATTGTAGACATTTATCAAGATGTTAAATGGTACTTTCCAAAACTAAGACCGGGGCAGATGTTAGCAGTACCAATTGATGAAGGCAAAAAGCCTAGGTGCGTATATTTTGTAAAAGATGTCAGTAGACAAAGCGAAGTAGTAGATTACGGCAAACTTTGGTAAAAGGAGAAAGTAAATGAAGTTTGGTGCTTGGGACATTGGTGGCGACGTTGTAAAACGAGATGATCGCTACATTGTAAAAGATAATAAAGTTTTAAACAATCTTGTTGTTAGCAGTACTAGACTCAATCCAAGGAAAAGTACAACCGGACACAGCCACAAAGGTCAAGAAGAAGTTTACTTCTTTGTTGAAGGTTCCGGACGTATAGAATTGGATGACGAGACTTTTAATGTAAACCCAGGAGATACTGTCTACATTAAAGACGGTGTGTTCCACAGGGTACATGCAGGCACAGAAGAATTGTTTTTTGTCTGTGTATTTGATGGTCGACGAAAGGAATGAGTATGAAAATTATTTTAATAGCGGCAACTGCTCTGTTAGTTGCATCAACTGCATCTGCAGATGCCAGGGATAGAAATATCCGAGATGTGTACAAAACACAAACAACTTCGCATCCTGTGCAAGAGCAGGTTTGTGAAATGGTGCAGGTACCAAACCCCAGCCGGGAACAGTTTGATCAAAACGGCGCTATCGTTGGCGGTATCATTGGCGGACTAATTGGTAGCCAAATTGGTAAAGGCGACGGTAATAAGGCGGCCATTGGTGTTGGTGCAATTACAGGCACTATCATTGGCGGCAAACAGGAAGATAGAGACACTGGCTATCATACCGAAGAGCGTTGCACAGTTAAAACACGATATCGCACTACCTACCAGGAAGTATACAGTCACAGTGAAATTACTTTCTTTTATAACGGGCGTAGGCAAACGTTGAGATTCCAACGATGAATGCTGTAATAGCAGTAGCGCATCCAGATGATTGTGTAATCTTTGCATGGCCTATTGTTAAATGCAAGTTCGAATGGGATTGGGATATTGTTTATCTAACTTATAATGAGGATGATCCACGTGCAAAAGAAGCACGAGCATTTTGGGATAGACATAACGTTCCAACTACCTTTTTAGGCTTTGAAGATCATTACAGAGACTTAGAGCAAAAAAAGATTACCACATTTGATGAAGTTTACGCTAACTTTAAAATGCAAACAGCATTAGAATATGCCGATGTTGTGGTTACACATAATCCTGATGGCGATTATGGACACCCGCATCATATTCTAGTAAGTAATGCTGTAACTGCAACTGGCAAACCGGTTATATACTTTGCCGGAACAGACAATTTTGATTTAGAAATAACAGAGCAACCTGATTTTGATACTGCACAATGGCCGTTGCATCGTGAAGTAATTGAAGGCTTTCAAGATCGACACATTGGGAGATATTATGTCGGAGAGGCTAGAGAAAAGGGCATTGATATATGAGTCGCCGGATGGTGGTAAAACCATTCGAGCAAGACACATTCACGATATGGAAAACGTTTTAACATTTAATACCGACAACGGTGTCGGACCATTGTTAAAATTTATAGAATGGCAAGAAATTTGTGAGTTGGCAGAATCAAATGAATCGTTGCGTAATGCGTTAGATCATGTTATAATGCTTTATAATTTAGTAAAGAAGTAAACTGATGAGTGATGATAAACTAAA
>Ga0222714_10002421_pt1 | contig 19704 bp, 26 predicted proteins | sample C33_3DmetaG_FD_165048 | JGI IMG/M metagenome (GOLD analysis project Ga0222714, IMG submission 165048) | Estuarine water microbial communities from San Francisco Bay, California, United States - C33_3D | ecosystem: Environmental > Aquatic > Marine > Unclassified | place: USA: California...
ACGAACAGGGTAGGTACAAAATATTGTTGCAAGAATTTGAAGGAGATCAACGGCTACATATTGTTTATAGTCAAAATTCTTCACAGCATCAAAATTATCTTAAACCTATTAATATGGCCGGTAGAGATAAATATAATATATATGTTAAAATTGATGATGATGATATATATAAACAAAATTATTTATCTACAATCTTAACAGCGTATAAAAAACATAAAAAAGATATATTGTCTTGTGTTATTAATACTAGTATCAATGGGACACGCATAGAGTCCGGAGATTTTGAATCGATAGGTGTTTGGCAACCAGATGTCGATAGTAAAATTAAATTTGGTATGCCATGCACATACGTGATGAATCAAAGCGCAATAAATATTTTGTTAAATATGAAAGATGATGAGGTTAGGGCTATACATCCGTTTGAAGATCCAGCATGGAGAACCAAGTGGAGAGAAGCCAAATTGACTTCATATGTTATGAAAAATGTATCAGAGGTTATATATAATATTCATGGTCAAAATTCATCCTCATCTTTCTTGCTAAAAGAAAATAATGAGAAGCCATCAAAAGTATCGGATAAAATATATATAGAAAATGACTTTTTTATATTAGCTATGGTCGATCATCATTGGTGGAGTTCTTATATCTATTTTAATAAACGTAATAATAGGTTATATAATATTCAAAACGATGATCATGGACAATATACGTTAAATGATGATAGGTTAGATATTATATGGGATAATTGGGGACAAGAACAATTTATCAAACACAATGATCACCAAACATCTTATTTTAAAATCAAATGAATATTGTAGATTATTTTGATAAGATATGCTATATAAACTTAGATGAAGATACTACTAAAAGAGAATATTTTGAACAGGAAATCAAAAAAAGCATTATCAATGAGCGATGCGAAAGATATACTGCTGTTATAGGTAAATACCTAGATATACGTTTGGTCCCTGATACTATTATTACCAAAAACGCTAAAAATGATATATTGCTCAAAAAACAAAAAACATATGGGGTTTCTTTAACGTATGGCTCGTTAGCGTGTGCCCTGTCTCATTATTTCTTATATACAGATTGTTCACAGTCCAGTAAACCATATCTAATATTTGAAGATGATGTCATATTATCAGATGAATTCGATATATATCTCTATAATCTCCTTATAGAAATTACAAATAATAATTATGATATATTATATCTAGGATATAATGAAATTCCAGGATTCAGTAAAGAAAATATTTCAACATATGTAGCTAAACCAACTGGACTTATTACTGGTATGTACGCATATATAGTTACTCCGCAAGGAGCTAAAAAATTACTCAACACTATTTTTCCACTAAATAAACAAATAGATAGCAGTATATCAGATAATGGAGACGTATTTAATAAATTGTGCAGTTCTAAACGCATAGCAGGTGTGCGAGTTGACTTTGGCTCAAAAACACAAATGGATACCAGTTGTATTAATGCTCATTCGTTCAATAGTAATACAATCAGAATACGTAAACAAGATAATTGGGAAAAATTATTTTCATGAGTAATTGGTTAGATTTATTTAAACATACACAGATAAATATTAATCAATATTTTGATCAAATTTACTATATTAATTTGGATAGACGCAAGGATAGGCTTTTATCTATACAACAACAGTTATCTCTATATAACATACAAGCAACTAGAATTTCTGGTATAGAATTATCATCAAATAATCATCAGATTAATAACGGTCAATTAGGCTGCTTATTAAGTCATCTATATATTATCGGCGACGCTATTAATAACCAATATCATCGCATTTTAATTTTAGAAGACGATACAATTTTTAAAGATAATTTTCTAGAATTATTCAGCAGACTAGTTGGCTATTTACCTGATCAATGGGATATGCTATATCTATGTGGTAATCATTTTGGAGGTAGGGAATACGTGAACGAATATGTATATCGTAGTTATGGTACATTAAGCACGAACGCATATGCTATTAATCAGTCTATTATATTCAAGATTTATGATCTTTTAACTCAGCAACCATACCAACAGCCGATAGACTCAATATATTGTAGTCTGCACCCAAACATCACAACCTACTCTTCTGCTGCAAATATATGCTATCAAATGGCCGGTTTTTCTGACATAGAGAATAAAATCACTGATTATCATGTTCTAAAGTAGTTTTGGTGTAATTATTATTGATTTGAACAATACACTACCATCTAATATAACACGGAGAATTTATTATGTCATTAACTAGAGTTGTTGCTGCGGATACAAGTGGAACAAATTATGATACCGTACCAACCAATGCTGTTGCTAGCGGAGCAAAAGATGTCGGAGGCTCGGCAACAAAAATTACTTCTACATCACAACTTGATGGTGTCGGTATTGATAGATATGATGCTGGTGTTTTTGGTTCAACAGTACTAGATAATTCTGTTGCTGATAAGGCTTTAAGTTCTGGTACTTTCGCATATAACAACGATAATGGATTAATTCGTAGAGTAACATCTTATATCAGTGGAGTATCTAATAACGTTTTGGCCAATGCCGCAAATTCTGGATATGCCACCTCTATTCATAGTAATACTACTTCTTATACAGCTAAGATTCGTAGTGGTTTAGAAGCTGGTAAATTCAACCAAGTTACTGGAGAATGGGCGGTTGGTTATCCGCAAAATTCTGTTGATAGTTTTGGTACAGATAACGCCGCTGCTGTAAGTAGGGCTGATCAAGACAGCTTAACATATATGGTTAATGGTAAGACAGCAACAACAACTAACTATAGCAGCAAAAATGGTTAATATATGTCCATTTATATTGACCTATATGCAAATGCAACCAATAGGCCAGTAGTAGGGTACCAAAAAAATAGCTATATTTATAATAGAAATCCTAATAGACTACAATCATCAGAACTATATTCGCAATATAGATATTCTGTTGATGCAATAGCTGGCAATAATACAAATACTAATTCTATTAAATTAGCTAATTATTCTACTAATACTAAAAATAATGGCACTAATAAAAAATTACAAGATGAGCAATTAAACTATGTTTTAGATAGTTATGGCTCTGTATCCCATAATCAAAGTATGAGATCTGGTAATTTTAATTTTACCACAGGACAATTTGTTGCAATAAATGCTGATGGCTCCAATATCCTGCCCAAAACGAACGATTGGTCTATAGGATTACCAATTTCAAAACGCCAATCTCAACCGGTGTATAGTATCGGTACTCCTAAGCCACCAGCTTTGGAACAAGTATCTAGTCAAGAGCTTGAATGGAAATTGTTTAATAAAGATACTCAAGAATATATTCTTGATATACCGCCAATATTTCCTCCTTCCCCAGCTGATACTTGTCCATTATTATGGATATGTATTAAAGATATATAAAATAATGGAGAATGTTATTTAATGTCAAGCTTTGCATTTCCAAAAGACGAAAACGGCAACATAATACCAGTCAATGTACCATTAGACGATCCCTGTCATCCTCCCACATGCGATGAGAGTATGCCAGAAAAAGATTTGGGACGTCCACCAACAGACATAGACAGAATCATACACGAAAGTTGCTGTAGACAGCAATCAACAAAGAGAGACGCTTTAACTTGTAAAATTACGGAAAAAACACTAATAAATGTTAAACTAAGCATATATAATACGATACTAAAAGACCCATATAAAAATCTCACTGCTGGAGAAGATTATTGTCCTTCTGAGGAATCTCCAAAATGTCCTCCACCAGCTATGATAGAAGATGGTGGAGAATTAGAGCTAGTTATTAATGGTAAGATTACTAATGAAGAAAGAGAAGAAAAAACTGATACATTACCAAATGTTGGATGTAAGGGAGAGGAATTAACTTCTGGAAATAAAAGAGACAAAAAAGAAAATATTCCAAAGGGACCAACTTCAGGTTTTCCTATTATAGTACCTATTAAGATAAGTGGAAGCAAAGTTATTATTGTTGGAACAGACAAAAAAACTGGCCTACCACCGAGAAAAGATATAGAGATAGGCAATCAATGCCCAACAGGACCAATGTCTCTAAGCAATATAAATATACCAACTAGAAAAACATGCAGATTAAAAGCTGGCAGAAGAGCATCAAATTGTTCTCCTGTGCTTATCGGTAATAATCCTATTAATGGGGAACCAATTTATAAAACCGTATGTATCGAGTGTGGTAGTGATACGCCTGTTGGTGCCGAATGTTGTGGTCAATTTAGTGCTAGTGGTAATTCTGGTTTCGATTGCTCTGAAAAACCACCATGTATAGAGGAATGCTTAGACGCTGAACCTGTACAAACCATAGATGAAGAAGGAAATCCAGAAACTGGATGGGTAGCAGATTTAGATATATATTTGCGCAAAAAAGGTGCTGATTGGGGCAACAATTGTATTGGTGTGAGTGATCAGCCACAGATCGTTGTTACAAGAAAAACCGAAACAAAAGAGGACGATGGATGGCAAATAACCGAAAATTATGTTGAGTACCATATTATTATAGGAGATCCCGCTAAATGTGAAGCGGAAGTACCTGAGCAAAATCAATTTGAGGGCATAGTATTATGTAAAAGAATTATTGATGATTGTGAGGACTTAGACAAATCATGTACAGAAGTTTTATCATTTAGTAATTTTGGTGAATATCAAAATGCTGAATGTTCTGACGGCTATGAGGAATATTATAGAGACACATGTATTAGTGACAATAATTTTTGGATTCCTAGCGAAAAGACATCACCAAATGCATTTGCTAAAAAACAAGCATATACGAAAGCCAAAGAGGAAGCTGATCAACAATGTAAAAAAGAAGAGGAAGAATATAATATTACGGGGTATTGTTGCACTGATACTCCAATACCAGATAATCCATTAAGGACACAACCAATTTTTTCCACTACCACATTTAAAACATGCTGTGATAATGATGGTAATTGGTTAGGTTCAGAAAAAGATGTAGAAAAATTAGCAGCTTTAGCAGAATGTCAACCAAAGGTATTGTGTTGTATACCAACAGAAGAAAAAACGGCCATTCTATTATATAGCTATAGACTATATAGTACTAATGCTTGGACATACACTATACATTCCATCACAGGCAACAGTCCCGAAGAAAGACTACAAAAGAAAAATGCATTCTTGGGTTCTGGTGGAGGTATTGGACAAGTCATTTATATAGATAATTGGGATACAAATCAGCCAGCGCTAATAGTTTCTAATATTCCATCTAGACAGGTCTGCTATTCTACTGTAAAATTGATAACGAATGTGACGGTTGATAGAAATTTTGCTTGCTTTACAGAGTCTAGTGGTATCTTTAAAGACAGTGGTAAAAAGTGGGAAGACTTTTTAAAAGACAAAGAAAAGGAGTTAAGGGATAAAATAGATAAATCAAAAGTAAAATTGATAAAAAAGAGTTCATTTGAAACAGAAGCAAAAGATGCTCATTATTTATTCGATCCAAACACAGGAGGATTTACTGAAGGTTCATTAAAATATTCAACTATTGAAGGCGGTGGATTCGATTGTGTTGTTGTTGCTGCTATCTTAAAGACATCTGTTGTTGGTAGACAAGAATATTACACAGCAGCTCAACATTGCACAAGACTTTTAGGTGGTAAAGTAGCTTTGGAACAAAACGCATCTAATTATCAGACATTTTATACCGACAATCCGTGCGAAACTATCTCTGTTGACTGTTCTGCGGTTTCAGAGCCTAATCCACCTACCGAAGAAGAACAAACACAAGACGAAAACTTAATACCTCCAACACCGGTTCCGCAAGTTCCTCCGACAGAAACAGATCCGCCAACAGGTGATCCTCCTCCCACAAATGAAAACAAACCACCAGAGAAACAACCACGTAAATGTCAAGATGTAGCTTTTGGTTTACCGGGTGGAGGTACTAATAATCGTACTATAGGATACCCGTTGTCAATTAATGACCCTAATCCGAGAGCATCAGGACCGATCATTGTTAATAGTTTTGAAGAATTACAACAAATTATTAATGGGCAATATCCTGATGATAATTCTCCTATAGATACAGATAATGCAGATTATAGGCAGTCAATTATAGACCTAATAGGATTAGATTCAAATTTGATAGATGCCGATGCTAGTGAATGGGCTGAGGCTATAGGAGGTCTATCTTGGTCTTTTGGTGATGAAAGAGCGTGTGAACAACCAGCCCCAGGCGCTCCTCCTAATGCTCCTAATCCTCCCGATTCTTCTGATCCTTCTGATCCTCCAGAATCAACAGAATGCGCTGATCGCCGCCATAAGATCAACAACAATAAACAAAAAATATCTAGATTACAATCTATGATAGATCAATACACAGCAGTACTTAATGAAAACGTAGCAAAAAAACGCGATGCTATTGAGAAATATAATCAAAATTGTGGTGACCTAGAAGGCGTATCGTTGCCCGGCAACTGCACCAGACTACGCAACAATATTGCGAATTTTTGGGATGGTGATGGCGATCCTCCATTTGTCGGAGCTAATCCTAATCCTACGCTTAAAAATTATAGATTACAATTGGAGAATAATATTAAAGAAAAACAAAGACTAGAAACCGAAATACAAACAGCACAAAACTTTATAGATGAAAACTGCTAAATAATGGTGTCATAATGTCACAAAATTTTTGGGAAAATTTAATTATTACTGGTGTAGGTATTCTAGTATCCTTATTAGGATTTTGGACAGCTTTCGTAAAAAATATGGTTACTCGTAAAGATGTTGTGGATATTATAAATACACAAAGCCCATATGTTAGCGATCGTCAATTTATTATGGAGAGATTAACCGTTAATAAAGAGCACCAAATTATTTTTTCTAAAGCCATACAAAAAAATATAGAAGTTATGAACGAACTTAAAATACAAATAGCCACTTTAGGCAAAACCCTTGAAGCACTAGAAGAAAAAATAGAACAAAGGTAATAAATTATGAGAATTACTATCAAAACACGCAGAGATACGGCATCAGAGTGGACTTCTGTCAATCCGATATTATCTCTTGGAGAAATGGGTATCGAAACAGATACTCGTAAAATCAAATTTGGTGATGGTACAACAGAGTGGAATAGTTTACAATATATTAGCGCTGGCACAGCAGGAGAAGTGGTAGCTGAAGATATAGATGATAGAATTTCAGAATTATTAGTAGCTGGTAGTGGAATAATATTGAACTATGATGATGATGGTAACTCATTAACGATATCAGCTAGTGGTAGTAGTCTTAGTACTGTTGATGTATTATCGTTCAATATTGATGACGAATCAACTTTAACCAAAGGTCAAATTAGTTGGGACGATACTGAAGGCACGATGGATATCGGCCTAACAGATAATACTACTATTCATATTGGTGAGCATAGATTTTATAGAATTAGGAATACAACCGGCAACACCCTTTATAAGGGTCAGGTTGTTTACGCGACAGGGGTTCATTCAAACGGACTCATTACTCCAAATTTATATATTTCTGATAATTCTATTGATGAAGTAAGATTTATAGGCACTATTCTTGAGGATGTTGACCATAATAATAATGGATATGTTATCGACTTTGGTCATCTGCAAAATTTAGATTTAGACGGATCAGCAAGGCCATATGCTGTTGGTGATGAAACTTGGAGTGCTGGAGATATTTTGTATGCTCATCCAACAGTCTCTGGTAAATTAACTAATGTAAAACCAACACATGCTATAACTGTTGCTATTATACAAGATATTGGTAATGGTAATGGTAATGGCAAAATGTTTGTGCGTCCATCAACTTTTGGAGACCTTGGCGATAATCATGATGTAACTCTAACATATCCCATAGCTACTAATAATGTATTAGCTTTTGATTCAAACTCTTGGAGAAATAAAAGTCTAGATATTTCGCTAATACAAAAAGGATCAGTACCATTCCCATTTTATAGTAATATTCAAATGGGTTACTATTATAGTTGGACTATTGGTAGTGAAGCTGTTATTAACGAAGGTAGTAATGATATAAATTTTAGGGTCGAAGGTAACAGTGAGCAAAACTTGTTATTTGTCGATGCTGGGTCAGATAAAGTTGGAATAGCCAAAAATAATCCTGTGTACGATCTTGATGTAGCTGGTAGTGGCAACTTTACAGACGGCGTTTATGTTGATGGTGCGCCTGTTGTACAAAGTAATGTGACGGGTATTACGGGAGCATCATCTGTCAATAATATAGTAGCAATTAGTCAATCAGATTATGATAATCTACCATCCTACGATTCGAATACGATCTATATAATTAATGGATAATGAAACTCAATAATATAAATATTAATCGTATATATTATGGTGAAGTCTGCATAGAAAATATATACATTGGAGATCAATTAGTATATACTCAATCGTGTGTAGTCGAGCCTTCAGTTTTTCCATCAGCGCTACCACCTGAGTTTTCGGCATTTCCATCAACGCTACCGCCTGAACCTTCTATCGTTTCATCAATTGAGCCTTCGATAGCCACATCAACACCGCCAACCGAGCCTTCTACTGTTCCGTCAACACCGCCAACCGAGCCTTCTATTGTTCCGTCAACACCGCCAACCGAGCCTTCTATTGTTCCGTCAACACCGCCACCAGAGCCACCACAAAATTATTATTGGTGTATAGTGCCAGCTCTTAGTGGCGTAGAAAACAATTGTGAGCCAGATTTTGCAAATAGTTATTGTATATATACAGATAGTGCTACTGTTGCGGCTATTAGCAAATGTCTGGTGTATGGTCCGCATGAAGACTTTGATACGTGTGTAGATAACTGTCAGTCTCCTATTGTATCTCCTTCGCCATGCCCATCTGTTTCGCCATCTCCATCTGGCTCACCATTAATATCTGCGTCTCCACGACCAACCCCATCATTTATTCCTGAGAGTCAAAACGTCCAATCTGTTGAACCATCAACACCTATCTATTTAGGCGGAGATGTTCAGGGTTCGCAATCTCCTGGGCCTAGTTCTTATTATTAATCCAATTGGTGTATATAATTGATACGTTATACATTACTTTAGGAGTATTTTATGGCTAATGATATTCAGAACGCAACAGGCTCCTCCACTATAAAAAATGGTACCGCTGTTGTATCGTGTACAGCTACTGGCGAATACTCAACACTAGATGCGAGCGTTAGTAATTCTCCAGCAATAGGTGATATAGAAGCAAAATATGATAATAGATTTTATAATGGTATTTTTGTGACAGTAGTTGGCACTATTGATGGTGGTGGTGCTTAATGAGAAAGTCTGGATATAAAACCAGTGAATTTTGGTTTACTGTTGTTAGTTTTATATTTAGTGGACTTTATTTATTAGGTATAATAGGAGAGAATCAACACAAGGAGGAACTGATTGAGGTAGTTAGTCATGCTGTAGAATCTGTCATTTTAATAAGTGGCCAGGTAATAATATTGGCTAAATATATAAAAGGTAGACAAGAAGAAAAGCTCAGACTAGAAGAAATAGAAAGATTAGAACGATTACAAAAAGAGGCTCAATCAAATGCTAGAAGACGTAAAAAACCAAGTACAAATAATAGTAGATCATCTAACAAAACAAAGCCAAAACAGCCTACAAAACGTAAAAAGAGTAGCGATAAGTGAAGCCTGGAAAATTCTTCAGCTAACTACAGCATCAACAATCCAGGTCATAGAAAAAGTAGGCTCAGATTTAAGTGGTCCAGATAAGAAAGTTGTGGCTCTTAATATCATATCTAATTTTTATGATAAAGTGTTTTTAGTGGTCGATGTTCCACTAGTTCCGAATTTTATGGAGCCATTTATTCACAAAAATGTTAAAGCTTTTTTGATGATGTTGGTTGGTGTATCTATTGATGCTATGGTGACAACTTTTAGGGAAGCTGGTATTTTTTTAAAATCTAAGATTAATAACGAGGTCAAATAATGAATTTTACACAAAGTTTCGAACAGTTTAGTAGTAGCTTAAAGCCTGGAGACTTAATATTATATGCTGGTATAGGCGTGGTGCTATGGGTGTTGTTTAAAGACCAATTAAGCCCAGTACAAAAATTATTACTAACAGTAGTAGACAAAGCCAAAAGTGTTGTAAATACCAAAGCTGTTGTAAAATCCATAACGCTTCCTGATCAAAGCACAATATCGAAAACTGATGATAATGCTTTATTTTTTGAGTTGGTACAATCATGGAAACAAACACGAGATTTAGCATTAAAATCCGGTTGTTCAGAAGCTGTTAAAGTTGCTGATGAAATGTTTCCATATTTAAGCCCAAATGTCTGCAAAGCAAAGGTGATAGCATGAAAAACTCTTTACTATTTTTAGGCATAGGCCTAATAGTTATTGGATTATTGAAACCGGATATATCTTCTATACTTCAACCAAATAATAATCAAGTATCTAGCTGTCTCGAAACATGTGTCACCATAGCTCCAGAGGATACTTCTATTGTGGAAAAATGCAATTTGGTAATAGATATTTTACAATCTTCTTCTAATGATAACAAAAGAGAAGATACTCTGAGATTATCTTCGTTATATGCCGACATCGCAACACTGATATCATTGGATGGAGAAGATGTAGTGGTCAAAGACACTAAAACCATTAGAGAAATTAATAGTATAGCAGGATCTATGTTGAAACTAAATATCAAAGATAAATATCCAAATTTGGCACAAGCTAGCAGAGAAGTTGTTGTGGTAGCGATAGGAGAAGATGATATTCTTCTCACAGAAGACGTTAGATTAAAAGCTGTTGAGGCTTTCAATGGTTTATCGTGGGCATTCTATGAAGGTGGCAAATAAATGGCAAGAATGACTCCGGATCAATTGTATAATGAGTATCGCAAGGGCTTTAGTGGCTGTTTATGGGAACAGCATGTATTTGACGAATTAATGAATAAGTCCAAATATGGTTTGTTTGGTGATGGAGCCAAGAGAATCAAAAATAGTGGTAAGGGTAAACTATCAATACCATACAAATCTGTACTAAAATTTGATAAGAACCCATATAATGAACGACAAACTACAGGTGATTGTGTTTCCCATGGGACGCGAAATGCCTGCGATTTAACCAGGGCTGTCGAAATAGATGTACACGGAGATAAAGAAGGATGGATTGCTAGAGGAGCTACAGAAGCAATTTATGGCGCTCGTGGACATAGCGGACAAGGTATGAGTTGTGCAAGAGCTGCTGATTTTGTTAGCAATAACGGTGGTATTATTGTAAGAAAAAATTATCCTGGCATTGCTGATTTTAGTAAATATAATGGTAATCTTGGTGCTGGTTGGGGAGCCAGAGGATTACCGGATAAAGTTATAGATGTTGCTAATGATCATCAAGTACGAACTGTATCTCTTATTAGAACAGTAGAAGAAGCTAGAGACGCATTAGCAAATGGTTATGGGATTTGTGTGTGTAGTGGTTATGGATTTTCTAATAAAAGAGACTCAAAGGGCATCGCAAGAAAATCTGGCAGTTGGGCTCATGCGATGGCATGGATAGCTTGTGACGATACTGGAAATGAACCCTTGTTTCTGGTACAAAATAGTTGGGGTAAATGGAATAGCGGGGGCCATCCAGAATGGGGTCCAATACCAGATGGTTCTTTTCTTATTCACGCAGATGATGCAGAGGGTATGCTTAAACAAAATGGCTCTTATGCTTTTAGTGATTTCGATGGGTTTCCTCCACAAAAACTTCCGGACTACGGCTTCGTAGATTATTTATGAAATTTTTAGATAAGATAGCATTAAATAGATTGTTGGCAATTATTACTAGCTTTATATTATCCTTAATCAAGCTTTTTGATAAAAATATAGATAGTGATACTGATAGTCCTACCACAAAACGTAAAAGTATTATTGATAGACTCAAGAATTTAAAAAACAAAAAACATGAATAAAATTTTACTAATTATATTTTGCTGCGCATTGATCGCTAATACAAAAAATGTAAGCACCACATCTATAGTCACAGTTGTCGGAGCATCTGTAAAAGCTAATCAAGTAGAAAATGTCAGAAAATATAAAAGATCAGAGTGTCCGGTATGTGATGGTAGAGGTTGGTATATTAGTGGTGATAAAATAACAAAAGTTGATTGTGGTTACTGCGAACCAGAAACGAAAGAGTCAGAACATGAACCAAATAGATCCAAAATTATCCATCATAGGTAATCGTGTTTTATCTGCTGCCAAAATTCCAAATGATAAACAATTTGGAGAAATTATGGCTATATTGATGATTGTTAGTATTATACTGACTCTTGTTAGAATAATCCAGGAATGCAATAAGGCAGAAGCTGACAAATTTACAGGTATGGAAAGATGTCAATTTTATGGAAAAGAAATACAAGCATACAGCAAACGTCGCAGCTGGTTCACAAAAAGACGTATTCAAAAAATTCTTCGTCAAAAACTGTGTAAAGAAGATTATTACAAATATTCACTACCTCTAACACAGGCACTATTGACTATAGGAGAAAATGTCACGGACGATGATGTTTTAACCCTCATGGAGCAAGCAAATGTTTAATCTTTTGATCTGGTGCGTATATGGTATTTTTGTTGGTTCAATTATCAAAGCTATTTATCCAGGAGAAGAAAATTTTGGCTTCTGGAAAACTATTGCTTTGGGGGTTGCTGGTTCGTATGCTGGTGGTATAATAACTTATGTTCTAGGTATGACTCCTCTTCAGCCATCCGGTATTTTCATGGGTGTTTTCGGAGGTGTTATAGCTTTGTCATTGTACAAAAAATTATTAGAAAAATAATACACACAGCATGAGACCTTCTAATTGGGTTGACTACTATATAGGTCTAGCCCATGTTATTTCTCAAAAGAGTCACGATATACAAACTCAACACGGATGTGTAATCACAGACTCTAAACACAGAGTATTAGGATTAGGGTATAATGGATTCCCTAGATCTATAGATGATTCTGTATTACCTAATACTAGACCAGATAAATATCCATGGATGATTCATGCAGAAAGAAACGCTTTATCTAATTGTATTATTAGGCCAGACAACGCAATAGCATATGTTACAGGTCAATGTTGTAATGACTGCATTATGGCTTTATGGCAGGAAGGTATTTCAGAGGTTTATATGCATGATAGACACGGATCTCATTTATTGGATGAAACATCTATGTCTAGATTTAATAAATTTATCGAATTAACAAACATGAAAATCCATTATGTGAAACCAGAGCTTGACTGGCTAATGGGTGTATATAATCGTATCAATTAATATAAGGAGTAATTATGTCGGCACTTCAAGAGCTTCAAAATTATACATTTGTTAGTAAGTATGCAAGATGGTTGGAGGATAAAAATCGTAGAGAAACTTGGAAAGAAGCGGTTGAGCGTGTTAAAAATATGATGAATACTCAATATGCTCAATATGAGATATCTGATGATATTAATTGGGCATATGATATGATGTATAAAAAGAAGGTACTTGGAAGTCAGAGAGCATTACAGTTTGGTGGAGAGCCAATACTAAAACGTCATGCTAAAATTTATAATTGCACATCGTCTTACTGTGATAGACTTAGGTTTTTTCAAGAATGTTTTTGGTTATTGCTATGTGGAAGCGGCACAGGATTTAGTGTGCAGAAACACCATGTAGCAAAATTACCATCATTGTCTCATGAGCCAAAATCGGAAGATGGTCGTAAATATGTAATAGAAGATAGTATAGAAGGTTGGTCGGACGCTCTCGGAGTATTACTAAGTTCATATTTTACAAAGCCATCAGAAGATAAATTCAAGGACTATAAAGATCAATATATAGTATTTGATTATTCCAATATTAGAGAAAAGGGAGCGATATTATCGTCTGGCGTAGGAAAAGCTCCAGGATTCGAACCATTACAAAACGGCTTAGAAAAAATAAGAGCGCTATTGGATAGATGCATTACAAACGGACAAAAAAAACTACGTCCAATTGATGCTTATGACATCATTATGCACAGTAGTGATGCTGTGTTGTCTGGTGGGGTACGTAGAAGCGCATCTTTAGCATTATTTAGTGCTAATGACGAAGAAATGGCCAAAGCTAAGACAGGTAACTGGTATATAGAAAATCCTCAAAGAGCACGCAGTAATAATTCTGCGCTTTTATTAAAAGACGAAACCTCTTTTGAAGAATTCGCCACACTAATGGAGAGTGTCAAAGAATTTGGAGAACCAGGATTTATATGGAGCGATTCTACAGAAATGACCTTTAATCCTTGTGTTGAGGTTGGTATGTGGCCTGTTGATGAAGAAACAGGTAAAAGCGGTTGGCAAGGTTGTAACTTATCCACAATCAATTGCTCGTCTGTAACAGATGAAGAGGATTTTTATGAAAGATGCAAAGCCGCTGCTATTATCGGTACATTACAGGCAGGATTTACTGGTTTAGACTATTTGGGAGAAATTAGTTGTAAAATTTTTGCTAGAGAAGCACTATTAGGAGTTTCTTTGACTGGTATTATGGAAAAGCATGATTTGGTATTGACCGAAAAAGTATTAAAAAATGGAGCAAAAATAGCTGTAGACACAAACAAAGAAATGGCCAAAAAAATAGGCATTAATCAAGCCGCTAGGGTTACTTGTTTAAAGCCAGAAGGCACTTCTAGTTCTATGTTGGGTACATCGTCAGGTATCCACCCTCATCACGCTAAACGCTATATAAGGCATGTACAGGCCAATATTTTAGAGGCTCCATACCAACACTTCAAAAGTTATAACCCACAAGCCTGTGAGCGTTCGTCTTGGTCAGCTAATAATACTGATGAAGTTGTTAAGTTTCCTATAGAAGTTCCTGATGGGGCCAAATTAAAGAATCAGTTACCAGCAGTCGAAATGCTATCCATAGTCAAAGATACACAGAAAAATTGGGTATATTCTGGCAAAAATCGATCATTATGTACACAAGAATATTTGAGTCATAATGTTAGTAATACTGTTACAGTCAAGTCAGACGAATGGGACGATGTGACCAAATATATCTATAATAACAGAAAATACTTTGCTGGTATCAGCCTTATCCCTCAAAGCGGTGATAAAGATTATCCACAGGCTCCCTTCACTACTGTCTACACTAGCAGAGAGATAGTTAAAGAATATGGGGATGCTGCATTGTGGTGCTCAGGATTAATAGAATTGGGATTAAATGCTTTTAATAATAATTTATGGGCAGCTTGTGACTATGTAGGCTTAAATCAAGCAAAAGAACATGACGAAGACAACAAACTCAAATTTGTTACCAAAATGAAAAATTTTGCTGGCAAATATTTTAATGGAGATGTTAAGCGTCTAACATATTGTATGAAAGACGTATACAATTGGAAAATATATTGTGATCTATATAATAGTTTCAAAAAGGTTGATTATACACAACTGTTGGAAACAGAGGACAATACTGCAGGAATAGAGGAAATTAGTTGTGCCGGTGGCGCCTGTCTAATTTAACTTTATCCTGAAAGGGTATATCTTTGAGAAAAAACAATAAGAGCAAACAGAAAAAAACTATAGACATTACCAATAATATTAAGGCTCCACAAAATGTACCAGTATTCAGAAATAGACTAACTCCTAGAAGCATTAATCAAAAAGAATATATTAGATCAATAGCCGAAAATACTATTACTTTTTGTCAAGGTATCGCTGGTAGTGGTAAAACTCATATTGCAATAGGTATGGCTCTCGAATACTTATTAGATGGTAAAGTAGATAAAATTATTATCACCAGACCTATAATAGAGGCCGGAGAACGTCTTGGCTACTTGCCAGGAACAGCTGAAGAAAAAATACACCCATATTTATTACCATTATTAGATGAAGTAGAATATTTTATGGATGTTAAATTCTACAGTCAACTAAAATATAGTAGGCTTATAGAAATAGTTCCGCTTGGCTTGATGCGTGGGCGTAATTTTCACAATTGTTTTATAGTGGCAGATGAATGTCAAAATGCATCATACGAACAACTCAAAATGCTATTGACAAGAATAGGTAAAGAGAGTAAAATGGTATTAACTGGTGATGTTGCTCAATCAGATCTACCAAAATATCAAAAGGGTGGATTTGCAAATATGATGAAAATATTAGGAGATATAGAAGGTATAGGCACCTCATATTTACAACCAACAGATATAGTCAGAAATCCCATTATCGGTAAAGTAATTGCTAGATTAGATAATTATGAGTCAGAATCATCACAATAATTGTTTAATTTTGAATGTTGACTATAGTCCACTATGTATTATAGATTGGCAAAAATCCATAACATGGTATTATAGATCAAAGTCTATTTATAATACCCATATAGAAATAGTGTCATTTTATGATAATGATTTCGTGCAAGGTGTTAATGGTAAACATCAAATCCCGTCAGTTATTAGGGTTTTAAAATATATTAATCTAAATAGTCAACAGGTTAAATTTTCTCGTCGTAATTTATTTATTAGAGATAATTTTACTTGTCAATATTGTGGTAAACAAAAAGACAGATCGCAATTAACCTACGATCACGTCATACCCAAATCCCAATGGAAAGATATATCTAGTCCTACCAATTGGCACAATATTGTTACGGCCTGTGTGGTCTGCAATCGTAAAAAAGCAGATAGAACGCCATCAACAGCTAATATGCCATTATTAAACGAACCATTTAAACCAAGGAAAAGCTACAAATACTTGCCAATCAGTAGTCACTTGGTTACTATAGATCAGATAGTTCCGAATGATTGGAAAACATACCTATATTAGAAATATAATTATGCCAGAATATACATATTATTGTGCCGAGTGCGATGATAAGTTTACTACAGTAAGATCAATCTCTTCTTATAGAGAAAAAGAGGTTTGTGAGGTCTGTCATTCATTGTGTGATAGATCTTATGAAGATGATCTTCTAACACTAAATGCATCTGTTAAAAAATCTGATAGTGAACTAAAAACTATAGGAGATTTAGCAAGACGTAATAGTGATCGTTTTAGTGATGATCAGAAAGCGGAATTGCATAAAAAACATAATGCCTATAAAGAAGAAACCCCGACTAAAGCACTACCTAGTGGTATGTCTAGAATCAAAAAACCGCCAAAGACAATTTGGCCAAAATAGGAGAATATATGCGTAATACTAATTTTGATATTTTTAAGCCTTTGGGAGATAGTGAAACATTGACAGATCACACATCAATAACCAACGATACTTCTGCATATTATACTATGATCGGAGATCATGACTATCTCGATGAAGCCAAAAATCCTCTTGCTAATAATGACAACGATAAGGTCGTAGCAAAAAGATTAGTAGGAACTAAAACCAGATATTTTGTGAAATCTGGACCACACGGTAAATTATTCAATCCTATAGGCTTATATTCAGAAGGTCGTGGAAATAGATTTATGGCTAAGAGCGGCAAAAACCTATGGGCTTTTAAAGAAGTAAACAATAAAGTGTTTGATTTATATGTATCTTTTCTAAAAACTAAAAATACGGCATGGTTAACAAATGCAGAAAGAGAGATGGCCTAATGAGGATTAATAAGGAAAATGGTTATGCTATTAGTTGGTTAATATCCCAAGGTAAGAGCCCACAGGAAATATCGGATGAATTGGGGTTTACAGTTAAACAGATTAATAACTTCATAAAGAATAACCCGGTTGAACAGCCGAATATTCCGATATCAACATCTTCAACTAAATCCAAAACAGAAGATTTGATGATTAGGCACACCAGCGTTAAGAAAAATAATAGTGTTGCTATTATGACAAAAGAAGCATCAGAGCGTAATGACTCAATGAGGCCAAAACTTAGAAATTCCACCAAAAACAATGATGGGCATATTTTTAAGCCAAGATGAAATTTCCATCCAAATACTCTAATGGCAAAGAGGTTACTCCTGCTCAATATTTGGCAGAACTCATTTGCGAAAGATTAGCAAAAAAGAAAAAGAAAGATTTACATTATAGGTTTTGGCTTAGTCCAGATTGGGAAAAAGAGTATAAGGGACAAATAGCAGCAGCTAATAAATTATTATCTCGATTTGATATTAAATATATAATAGCTGCATTATCCACATATCATGGTAAAAAAATATACTCATTGCGAGCGCCCCACCTATCAGATATGATAAGTAAGGAAACAACTAAACCACAGCCTAGTAACGAAACACAAGACGTTCCAAAAATACAAAGAGACATCACAACTTACGGCAGAAAAAATACAACACATTCTATTCTAGATAAACTAAAGGATATAGAAGATGGCGATATTACTTGATAGTATTTCAAAAGATTTTGGTAAAGATATTATATTGTCGGCTAATTCAGTGATAGATAAACCTACAGTCACAATCCCAGTTAGTCCTGCTATAGATATGATATTGAACGGAGGCATACCAGAAGGCAGTTTCGTTATATTAACAGGACAACCAAAGTGCGGTAAAACAACAACAAGTTTAGATTTTACCGCTACTGCTTTAAACGAGAAATACTCTCTCAAAAAACCTAGAAATGCGTACTACCTAAACATAGAAGGTAGATTGAAAAAAAGAGACCTAGAAGGAATTCCAAATTTGGATCTAAGTAGGTTTAATGTTATAGGATCTCAAACTGGCAAAATCCTACACGCAGAAGAATATTTACAAATCGCAGAAAGAATTATAAATGAAGACCCAGGCTCTATACTAATTATAGACTCATATTCTGCTTTGTGTACAGAAGCTGAGATTACTTCTGATATGAACAAAATGCAACGTGCAGACGGAGCAAAGTTATTAGCAAAATTTTGTAGAAAGGTTGCTAATGTTATTCCTGTAAATCGTAATATAGTTATCGGTATTACCCATCTTATGGGAAATCCAACAGGATATGGTGCTGAGTTTAAAGAAAAATCTGGACAAGCAGTGGCATATCAAACAGACGTAAAAATGAGAGCAAAATCCTTTAAGCCATGGTTATTGAGTTCAGATAATGCCCAGATAGGCCAAGAAGTAGAATGGCAAACCCTATGCTCTGCCTTAGGTCCACCGGGAGGTACTATTACCAGTTATATTAGATATGGTAAAGGCATAGACAAGGCTATGGAATTAATTCAACTAGGTGTCGATATGGGATTGGTAAGTAAAGGCGGCGCTTGGTATAGCATACCATTTCTGAATGACGATAAATTAAAGTTTCAAGGCACAGAAAAATTAAGAACATTTTTAGTAGAAAATATGGAGACATATGATAATCTCTATAATGAAATCAAAAAGACCATGGGTATTAAATAATGCAAGTATACGATTTGGACGGCAATAGTTCTTTGTGGTCATTTCGTGGTAATATAGCTAATGGTTCTGTGGCTCATAAGTCATCATATCATATTAGGGCTAGGTCATTAATACATAATATGATGCCAACTATGCAGATACTGGAGGAGGTTAAAATTGCTCCAAGAAGATCACAAATAATGTATTTGGACTTCTATATACCATTAACTAAAATCTGTATAGAAGTTCATGGCGAACAACATTATAAATTTGTAGCACATTATCATTCCAGTCAATTGGCGTTTTTACAAGCACAAAAACGAGATAGAGAAAAACAAGAATGGTGCCAAATTAATAATATAACATACATATCTTTACCATATAATGAAACAGACGCGGA
>Ga0222714_10002422_pt1 | contig 19701 bp, 19 predicted proteins | sample C33_3DmetaG_FD_165048 | JGI IMG/M metagenome (GOLD analysis project Ga0222714, IMG submission 165048) | Estuarine water microbial communities from San Francisco Bay, California, United States - C33_3D | ecosystem: Environmental > Aquatic > Marine > Unclassified | place: USA: California...
GGTCAAGCTCTTACCCTTTTTTAAAAATAACTTTATCCCAAGTTCTGATTCTAAAAGTTTCAATTGCTTACTTATTCCTGGCTGACTCGTGAAGAGTAATTCTGAAGCTGCGGTTATATTTAGGCCACAGTCAACCGTTTGAATAAAATATCGAAGTTGCTTTAACGTCATAAAAATTTTTAATAACTAAATATTAGTAGGTCAAATTATATATAACTTTTTACTATAAAGAAAAAATATGGCGGAGAGAGAGGGATTCGAACCCTCGAAGGACGTATATGCCCTTACTCCCTTAGCAGGGGAGCGCTTTCGACCACTCAGCCATCTCTCCAAGTGGATTTAAGTGAAGATTATACTATGACTTTTCTTCGGAACTGACTCTTAAAACTTCATAGGTTTTAGGAGCTTGGATGCCAATCTTAGCTTGCTTACCTTTAACAGAAATAATAACGACCTCTATATCTTTTCCAATTGTTATTTTTTCGCCTTGCTTTCTTGAAATAACAAGCATTTCAACTTAACCTCTGAATTAGATTCGCTTCTAATATTTTCAGCGATTCTGTTAACTTACTAAATTCTCTAGAACCAGATTGTGCAAACGTTGGCTTGCCTCCGCCTCTTCCATTTAAAAGTTCATTTGCTTTTGTAACTAAATCTCTTGCATCAACTTGTTTTGCTAAGGATTTATGAACAGAGCAAACAAGAGTCAATTGATCCTTATCCTTTGATACAGCAATAATTGCTGTATCAACATCCAAATCATGAATGTAGTCACAAAGATCTCTTAAGCCATTTAAAGAAAGATTCTCAACCTCAACCAATGCATATGAGCCTTTTGATAGTTTCTTTTTATTTTTATTTATTGTTTCTGCTAGTTTTTTTAAGCGAACCTGTTCTTCTTTTTTTATTAATTGAATATGTGCCTTATCCGATTGAACAAGCTGATCAATTTTCGGTAATAGTGCATTAATACCTGTACCTAATTTATTTGAAATTTCTTTCAAAGTAATTTTTGAAAGCTTCAGGTGTTCAAGCGCTAACTGTCCAGTATATGCTTCAATCCTTCTAACGCCTGATGCAATACTTGATTCATCATAGATTTCAAATAAACCAATTTCACTTGTATTTATCACATGCGTACCGCCACATAATTCTTTTGACTCATTGCCAATCTCAAGCACCCTCACTTGATCTTCATATTTCTCATCAAAAAAAGCCAAAGCGCCTGAATTTATAGCTTTTTTATAAGGCATTTCGCTTATCTTTGTAGAAACTGCATTAGCAATTTCATCATTTACATACTGGTTGATACTCTCAATTTGGTCTGGTGTTACAGGTTTATTATGCGAAAAATCAAATCTAAGCCTGCCCGCCTCGACTAAAGATCCCCTTTGCTGAACATGATCACCTAGTATTTTCCTGAGACCGGCATGAAGCAGATGAGTGGCAGAATGACTACCGGCGATTGCTGCTCTACGCCGCTTGTCAATTATCAGTGTGGCGTCATCAAATACCTTAATTTGCCCTTTTTTTACTTTTCCGATATGAAAAATTGCCTCATTCTTTTTCTGTGTGTCCAAAACTTCAAAAGTACCATTTCCACATTCTATGATGCCGATATCTCCAACTTGTCCCCCGCTTTCTGCATAAAATGGAGTTTCACTTAGCACAATAACAGCCTCGTCATCTTCTTTGATTGATTGCACTAACTTGCTATCCAAGAAAATCTCTTTAATCTCGGAGTTGTGTTGTTTCTTCTCGTATCCAAAAAAAATTGAACTTTGTTCAGAGGATAAATTATCTTTCTCTGCCATATTAAATTTCATAGATTCTCTGGCTCGTTTCTTTTGTTCAGCCATTGATTTCTTGAATCCTTCTTCATCAATATTTAAATTAAAGCTTCTGGCTAAATCTTTAGTCAAGTCCTCAGGAAAACCATATGTATCGTAGAGTTGAAAGACTGTTTCCCCGTCTAGAGTTTTGCCGTTTTGCTTATTTAGCAAATCTACTTGGGCATTAAATATTTTCATCCCATGGCTCAGTGTCTGGCCAAATCTCTCCTCCTCTTCCTTAATTGCCAATTTTATATAATCGCTTCTTTCATTCAAAACCTTATAGGCTTCTCCCATATTATTTATTAGTGCATCTACTAATTTAAAGAGAAAGGGATCCTTCATCCCTAACAAATATCCATGACGAGCGGCTCTTCTTAAGATTCTTCTTAATACATAACCCCTACCATCGCTTCCAGGCAATACCCCATCAGCAATTAAAAATGATATTGCTCTTAGGTGATCAGCAATAACATTGAGTGAGCTTGAAAATTCCTTCTGGCGAGTAATTTTTTTTGCCTCTTCAATAAGTGGTACAAAAAGATCAGTATCATAATTAGAAGTAACTCCGCTCATAATCGCAGATATTCGTTCGAGACCCATTCCTGTATCCACAGAGGGAGCAGGTAAATTACTTAGCTGACCCTGTGAATCTCGTTCAAATTGCATGAATACAATGTTCCAAATCTCCACAAACCGGTCGCCGTCTGCATCTTTTGATCCGGGCGGTCCTCCTTTGATCGCCTCACCATAATCATAAAATATTTCTGAGCATGGTCCGCATGGACCTGTATCGCCCATGGCCCAAAAATTATCTTTATCATCAAGTACTACCAGTCGTTTAGGGTCTATACCAATTCTATTGAGCCAAATAGATTTTGATTCATGATCGGTTTGATGAGTGGTAACCCATAGACGTTCTAAAGGGAGCTGAAGCTCTTTGGTCACATACTCCCAGGCATACCCAATAGCCTGTTCTTTAAAATAGTCTCCAAAACTAAAGTTCCCCAACATTTCAAAAAAAGTATGGTGCCTTGATGTGTAGCCTACATTGTCTAGATCGTTATGCTTTCCCCCAGCTCTTAAGCACTTCTGCGATGAAGTAGCCCTTCTATAGGTTCTTTTTTCATTACCTAGAAAAGTATCCTTAAACTGCACCATACCAGCATTCGTAAAAAGCAAGGTAGGATCATTGCCTGGCACCAAGGAGCTGCTAGACACCTCGGTGTGATTATTTTTGACAAAATAATCCAAAAAGGATTTTCTAATACTTGTAGAGTTATTTTTAGTCATTAAACCATTTTAATAATTTCTTTTGCATCCTGGTGAGCAAAACCACGTTGCTGTAAAAATTTAAAAGCCTTTAGAAATTGCTCTTTATCTTCAAGTTTTGTATTTTTAAGTTTTTTATTAAGTACCGTAAGGCCGATCTGTTGCCATGAAGATTTTCTTTTACTAATTTCTTCATCAATAGTTTGGGTATCAATGCCTTTTATCTTTAATTCGTAAGCAATTTTTAATGGGCCGTAACCTCTTGAAGATCTAACATTAACAATCATCTCAGCGTATCGTTCATCAGACTGTAGATCTTCTTTCTTTAGCTTTAAGACTGTCTCATGACTGAGCAGTCCAGAAAAACCTTTTTCTTTTAACTTCGTGACGAGCTCCAAAAATCCATGCTCTCGTCTTGCAAGATAATCCATAGCTTTTTTTCTACAATCAACCTCTTCTGATGACATCAACCGGATTCTTTTTCGTCAACTTTGTCAAAAACTAGAGTACGTATGGCAGTTTCTATAGCATTTGCGATTTCGCTGTTATCTTTTAGGAAATCTCTCACATTTTCTTTGCCTTGGCCGATCCTATCACCGTTGTAACTGTACCAAGATCCCGATTTTTCAATTAGGTTATGTTGCACTCCCAAATCAATGAGCTCCCCCTCTCTTGAAATACCATGCCCATATAAAATCTCAAATTCAGCTTGCTTAAAGGGTGGTGCCACCTTGTTTTTTACAACCTTGACCCTTGTCTCATTACCTAAAATCTCATCACCTTTTTTAATGGCACCGATTCGACGAATATCAAGCCTTACGGAGGCATAAAATTTTAAAGCATTTCCTCCTGTTGTGGTTTCGGGGCTTCCAAACATGACACCAATCTTCATCCTTATCTGGTTAATGAAAATAACCATAGTATTAGATTTTTTAATATTTCCCGTAAGCTTTCTCAGCGCTTGTGACATTAATCGAGCCTGAAGACCCATATGAGAATCTCCCATTTCGCCATCAATTTCTGCTTTTGGGGTAAGTGCTGCTACCGAGTCAACAACCACAAGGTCTACTGCACCAGATTTTACAAGCATATCGGTGATTTCCAGCGCCTGCTCGCCTGTATCAGGTTGAGAAACTAGCAGATCTGATAAATTGACTCCGATTTTCTCAGCATAAACAGGATCAAGTGCATGCTCTGCATCAACAAATGCAGCTGTTCCTCCCGACTTTTGTATTTCAGAGACCACTTGAAGTGTTAAAGTCGTTTTCCCAGAGGATTCTGGACCATAGATTTCAATGACTCGGCCTTTCGGGAGGCCTCCAATCCCCAAGGCAATATCAAGTCCAAGAGACCCAGTAGAAACTGCCTCAATATCCCTCATAACAGAGGGATCACCCAGCTTCATGACTGAACCTTTTCCATACTGTCTTTCTATCTGCGATAACGCCGCATCTAGGGCTTTTTTCTTATTATCATCCATAGCTTTTCCTAATTCTTAACTTATCAATAAATTATTTCATAGATGCCAAATGATAGACAGCATCTAATGCAAAAGTTCAATGGATTATTTGGTTTTGAAACTGGATTACGCTCTCATCTACGGCTTTTTGGCGTATTTCTGTTCGAGTTCCTAAAAATCTATATTCATTAGTGATTATTTCGCCTTTAAAATAAGTAGATATATATGCAAGGCCGACTGGTTTTTCTTGAGACCCGCCATCAGGGCCAGCAATGCCGGTTATAGCAATACCTGCGTCTGCCCGCATTAAATGTACAACACCTAAGACCAGTGCTTTGGATACTTCATGACTAACTGCTCCGCATTGATCCAATATCTCACCGCTTACTTTTAGGACTCTTTGTTTGATCTCGTTTGAATAACAGACGATTCCACCTTTGAACCAGCCAGAGGCACCAGATTTTGAGATAAGCGTGCTAGCTAATAAACCCCCAGTGCAAGATTCTGCAACGGCAATAAATTGATTACATGAAATCAAATAATTAGCTATTTTATCTATGTCATTCATGCAATTAACTTATACAGATCTAAATAGGCATTTAAGTAATTCTGAGAGTTGTAGTTTTTGATAACATGTCGATAAGCCGATTCAACCTTTGCCTCTCTATCTTCTTTATTATTTAAGTAATGATGAATCTTTTCAATATCATTTTCTTTTATTTGAATCGATACTTGCAAGCCATTCGCTCCATGCATTAAGAGTTCTGATGCGCCACCCATTCCTGCCGATATAACGGGGAGACGACTTGCCATGGCCTCAATAATTGAGAGACCCAGGCCTTCCTCGCATGCTAAATGAAGAAAAAAATCATAATTTAACAATTTTTGAGCAAGGTCCTTTTCATAGTTTTTTAAGAATACTTGTTTATCGAGCCCCATCTTTTTTATTTCTTTTAAAAGATTGTCGTGATTTTCTCCATCACCATAGCAATGCAACTCCACATGCAACCCTCTGTCCAATAACCCCCTTATGAGCCTAAAAGCAGCGGAATGATTTTTTCTGACAATCAATTGTGCAGGCATGACGCCTTTGATGATCTTGCCTTTTTGAATTGATTGGCCTGAAGATGATGATAATTTTTCTACGTCTATCATGCTGGGAATGTAATAAAGTTTTTCAGCTTTAATACCCACATTATTTTTTAGGTCTTCGATAATTGCTTGGGAAATGCATGCAATTGCATTTAATTTTTTAAATTGATAATTTAGGTAAAACTTCGGCTCACTCCGATGCACTCTTCGAGTGATCATTTTAGAAATTCTTTGATTCAAGCGATTAAGGATACGGGTAATACCTCTTCTCGAGTGACCATGAACAATATCTGGATTAAGATCATTAATATATTGGATTATTTTGCTTTGAGCGAGAAAATCGAATTCTCCTCGATATTTAAACTTAACAATAGGTAAATGAGGGAAATTTTTAGCGATGTAGCTATCATCAGGAACAATCATCGCTGCATCGATTCCAGCTTTATATTGAGATTCTAAGAGGGCAATCGATTGAATTGCACCTCCGTAATACGATCTTCCTAACTCAAGATGAATTACTTTCATCAATATAGACTTTACTATTAATGATAGCCGATTGATTTGTTTTCGAAGAGATCAGTTGGACCGCTATCTCGTGATCAAACCAGGACCATTCACAATGTTCCTTTGGATTGATAGATATGTTTTCTTGATTGGTAACATAATAAAAAACATGCTCTTTATTTATTTTTGTATCTTGATGGAATTTATTTCTCCATCTTGGGTCAATCGGATACTCATTGATGATATCAGTCTTAATCCATTGCCCTTGACTGATTGATGTCTCTTCCATTAATTCTCTTAATGCTGCGCCCTCTGGAGTTTCATCCCACTTCAAACTTCCAGTCACAGATTGCCAATAATTGATTGGATCATTTCTCTTAAGAAGAAGTACTTCGCGCTTATGATTTAAGATGATGATGAGAACAGATTCAGGCCTTTTATAGGATCTCTCGTTACTCACTGGGTATCGTTTTTAATTTCAAATGTAGCTCATTGAGCTGCTCTTGACTGGCATTGCTAGGCGCGCCAGTTAATATATCTGAGGCCGTTTGGGTCTTAGGAAACGCAATAGTTTCTCGAATCGATTCCAGTCCAAGCATAATCATCACTAATCGATCAAGGCCAAATGCTATGCCACCATGCGGTGGACATCCATAATCCATAGCCTGCAACAAGAAGCCAAACTTTTCATCTGCCTCTTTTGAATCAATCCCAAGTGCTTCAAGGACTGCTTTTTGAGTTTCTTTATCATATATTCGAAGCGAACCACCGCCAATCTCCGTTCCATTAAGAACCATATCATAAGCATGAGATAAAACTTTAGTTGGATCCTTCTTAAGGTCCTCAATATTCTCAATATTAGGTCTTGTGAATGGGTGATGTGAGGATGTGAGATTGCCATCCGCATCTTTTTCAAACATTGGGAAATCTACCACCCACAATGGCGCCCAATCTTTCTCATAGAGATTAAGATCCCTTGCAATCTTAAGCCTCAACTGGCTCATACTATCATTCACCACCTTTTTAGTGCCGGCACCAAAAAAGATTAAATCTCCTGTCTCAGCAGACGCGCGGCCAAGAATTGCAGATATCTCGGTGTCATTGAGGAATTTAAGAATTGGAGACTGCAAACCCTCATTAAGATCATTGATATCATTTACTTTTATGTAGGCAAGCCCTCTGGCACCAAACTTTGCAACAAATGAAGTATAGTCATCAATTTCTTTTCTACTAAGTTTTGAGCCTTGCTTAAGGTTCATAAGCACAATTCTACTATCGCTATTCTTTGCTGGATCTGAAAAAACCTTAAATGTACTCTCTAGAAAGAGATCCTTGATGTCAATCAGTCGCATATCGAATCTTGTATTAGGCGCATCAGTACCGTATTGATCTATAGCATCCTGATAGCTAATTACAGGGAAAGGGTCTGGCAATTTAATGTTGATTACAGACTGAAACAGCTCTTTAATAAGGCGCTCCATCAAAGTTGTAATTGCTTCCTGATCCATAAAGGCGGTTTCAATATCAACCTGTGTAAACTCAGGCTGTCTATCTGCTCTTAGATCCTCATCTCTAAAACATTTCACAATCTGATAATACCGATCAAAGCCTGAAATCATTAAAAGCTGCTTCATAAGCTGAGGAGATTGCGGTAAAGCAAAAAAGTTACCTGGCTGTGTTCTGCTTGGAACTAGATAGTCTCGAGCACCTTCCGGAGTAGTTTTTGAAAGAATTGGTGTTTCAATATCAGTAAATCCCTGATTATCAAGAAAATCTCTAATAAATTTGACAATCTTATGTCTCTTTCTAAGGTTCTTTTGCATTTTCTCCCGTCTTAAATCCAGGTACCTATATTTCAAGCGTGTATCCTCACTTGAATATGCCTGGTCATCCTGATCAACAGGAGGAGGGAGTGATCGACTTAATACCGTTAAATCTGAAGCGACAAGCTCAATAGTGCCCGTTGGTAGATCTTTGTTAATGGTCCCTTCTGGTCTTCCTCTAATGGATCCACAAACTTTTAGAACAAATTCATTTCTGCAGCTCTCGGCAATTTTAAAGAGCTTTTCCGTCTCTGGATTTGCAACAATTTGAATTAAACCTGTGTGATCTCTCAGATCAATAAAGATGACACCTCCATGATCTCTTCTACGATGCACCCAACCGCAAACCGTTACCTCGCTATCAAGGGAGCTTTTAGTGACTTGTCCGCAATAATGAGTTCTCATGATTTCATGTTCAGTGATTAGGGCTCTATTGTATCAATGAAATTAATTTTAAAGGCAAAAGCTTAATTAATTTTTTGTATCCGAGGTACTTTCTTTTTTTTCAGCTTTGGGAGTGGGACTGGCTGATATTTCGCTTGTATCCGTCTTAGTCTCTTTGGATTTTATATCCGTTAAATTTTTCTTTTTTTCCTTATCAGACTTAAAATCGGTCTCATACCATCCTGAGCCCTTAAGTCTAAAGCTTGGAGCTGAAATCATCTTTTTTAAACTATCGGTTTGACACGCATCGCAGTAACGCAAGGGGTCTTCGCTTAACTTTTGTAGCACCTCAACATGGTTCCCACATTGCGAGCATCGATATTCAAAAATAGGCATGGATTCTTCTAATTACAGATAAATTTTTCATCTTTAAATGTGATAGCTATATTTTTGTCACCATTATCATCAGCTAATAGCTGATCTGCAACTAAATTTTCAATTTCATGTTCAATCACACGCTTGATCGGTCTTGCTCCAAAAATTGGATCAAAACCTATCTTAGATATTTGCTTGATTGCAAGATCATCAACCGATAATTTAATTCCAATTTTATCTAACTTTGCTTTTAATTTAGATATCTGTATGGCTGTTATTTTTTTAATCATCTCCTCAGGTAAGGAATTAAAAATAACAATATCATCCAATCTATTCAAGAATTCAGGTTTAAAATTATTTTTCAAAATCTCTTGAATTGTATTTTCAATTTCCTCAAATTTATGATTTTGTGCTTTATCTAAGATCTCATGGCTTCCTAGATTTGATGTCATGATGATAATTGTATTTTTAAAGTCAACCGTTCTTCCTTGTCCGTCTGTGAGCCTTCCATCATCGAGAACTTGAAGAAGAACATTAAAAATATCCTGATGAGCTTTTTCAATTTCATCCAATAGTATTACTGAGAAGGGCTTTCTCCTGACGGACTCTGTGAGCAGGCCCCCTTCATCATAGCCGACGTATCCAGGTGGAGCTCCAATTAATCTCGCAACGCTATGTTTCTCCATATACTCAGACATATCTATTCGAATCATTGAATGTTCTGTGTCAAAAAGGAATTCTGCAAGCGCTTTTGATAGTTCTGTTTTGCCAACGCCTGTTGGTCCTAAAAAAAGAAATGAGCCGTGGGGCCTTGCCTCATCTGAGATTCCCGCCCTTGCTCTTCTAATACAAGAAGATACTGTTTTTACCGCAAGGTCCTGACCAACTACTCTTTTCGCTAATATCTCTTCAAGGGATAGGAGTTTTTGTTTTTCAGATTGCAACATTTTAGTTACAGGGATACCGGTCCATTTAGATACTATTTCAGCAATTTCGTCTTCAGTTACCTTGCTTCTCAGTAGTTGATAGGTAATATTTTCTTTGGATGCCGCTGCCTCTAATTCCTTCTCAAGAAGAGGAATCTTGCCGTACTGAAGCTCAGACATTAACGAGAGATCGCCTTGCCTTTTAGCCCTATCAAAATCTAGTCGGGCCTTTTCAAGCGCTTCACGAATATGCGTCGCTCCCATCATTTTAGATTTCTCCGCTTTCCAAAGCTCAGACAAGTCGGCAAATTCTTTTTCAAGATTATTAATTGAGAGATCTAGCTTTGAAAGCCTATCCTTAGATGCTTTGTCTGATTCTTTAGAAAGAGCCTCTTTTTCAATTTTTAATTGAATGATTTTTCTTTCTAAGATGTCCAGCTTTTCAGGCTTTGAGTCTATCTCTATTCTAATTCTTGAAGCAGCCTCATCGATCAGATCAATGGCTTTATCTGGAAGTTGTCTGTCTGCGATATATCGACTGGATAAATTAGCCGCACTGATAATGGCTTGATCTGTAATCTCAATGCCATGATGCAATTCATACCTTTCTTTTAAGCCTCTGAGTATTGCCACTGTATCTTCTATATTTGGTTCTCGCACCATTATCTTTTGAAACCGCCGTTCGAGTGCTGCATCCTTTTCAAGATTTTTTCGATACTCGTCTATTGTAGTAGCTCCAACACAATGCAGTTCACCTCTGGCAAGTGCTGGTTTAAGCATATTCCCAGCGTCCATCGCACCCTCGGCTTTTCCTGCGCCCACCATTGTATGAAGTTCATCAATAAAAAGAATGACTTCTCCCTGCATAGATTTTAGCTCGCTGAGGACCGCTTTTAGCCTTTCCTCAAAGTCACCCCTAAATTTAGCTCCAGCAATTAATTGACCTAAATCTAATGAAAGTATTTTTTTTGATCGGAGTGATTCAGGAACTTCTCTGTTAATAATTCTTAATGCCAGCCCTTCGATGATTGCTGTTTTACCAACGCCCGGCTCACCAATGAGGACAGGATTATTTTTAGTTCTTCTTTGAAGGACCTGAATGGTTCTTCTTATTTCATCGTCTCGGCCAATAACAGGGTCTAATTTTCCTTCCTCAGCAAGTTTGGTAAGATCAACACAATATTTTTTTAAAGCTTGTCTAAGGTCTTCATCAGATGCATCACTGACTGTCTTATTCATTCTAATTTTTTGAATTGACTGTTCAACTATTTTTTCATCTACACCAAATTTATTTAATATGGTCTTTAACTCACCCGCCTCTCTAGATGCTGCAAGCAGGAATGATTCTGTAGAAATATATTGATCGCCAATTTTTTGCGAAATTATCTGAGACACATTAAGAAGGCTATTTAGCTTATTACTAAAGTGAAGTTCTCCACTACTGCCCTCCACTCTTGGCAGCGCGTCAATTCTATTTGTTAATTCTTTTTTAAGTTGAAAAATGTCTAACCCACAACTTAAGAGCAGACTTCTTACGCTACCTTCGTTGTCCTCTATAAAAGCCATTAGTAAATGTAAAGGCTCAATAAATTGCTGATCATTGCTTAGCGCTATCTCTTGAGCATCAGCTAATCCCTGCTTAAATTTATTTGTAAACTTGTCAATTTTCATATTTATAATTTTAGGGTAATTATGAAAATTTCAAGTATTAACTTATCCAAATAATTGAAGCATGTCTGGCCCTAGTCTTATTGCGTCGGTATGAATGATACTTATCTTCCAAACAAAATGTACATTCTTTCGAGACCGCTACCTTGGAAGCTTTTTGCATACCTAATAGTTCGACACAAAGACTTCGAATATCAAAAAAATACTTATCATTACTTGCATGTACAAAGTTAAGATAATCGTCATTGATTAAATTTAAATGATCAATAAAATCCTTTTTGACCTCAAAACAATTTATACAAAGTGTTGGTCCTAGCCAAAAGGATAAATTTTTAAAAGATATCTCGACATGCTTATGTAGAGAATTGATGATTCCGTTTACAAGCCCCCTCCATCCGCAATGTAATATGCCAGCTAACTTTCCATTCTGATCACAAAACATGAGCGGAAGACAATCTGCCGTAAGTACTACGCAGGGATTATCTTTTTGTAAAGAAAAAGCTCCATCTGCCTCTGGAAAAAAGTCTTTTGACGGCGACTGAATAATATCGATACCATGTACTTGCCTGATAAATGCAGAATCATCCATCAGAGGAAGAACCTTATATAGTTCATTGGTACTAACTGAGCAATTAGGAAGGCCCTCTGGACCTCTCGAAAAATCAAGTTCAATTTGCTGAAGATGACTTCTTTTTTTTGATATGAATGCTTTGATATTACTTGGCCTATTCCAATCTTCGTAACCGATCTCCTCAAGTATTGTATTCATTTAAAGCACTCAATAAGTGAATCATCTCTTTAGGGACATCAGCTTGCAATTGCATTTCCTCTTCAAGTCGTGGATGAGAAAAAATTATTTGATGCGCATGTAACATTTGTGATCTCAAGGCTGTGAGAACCTCAATAAATTTAGCATCAGCATTTTTAGGAAGTCTAAGTCTTCCTCCATAAATTTTATCTCCCAATAAAGGAAAGCCTAACTGAGCCAAATGAACTCTTATCTGATGCGTTCTCCCTGTAATGATTTTTACATCTAATAGCGCATAGTTATTAAATTTCTTTTTAACAGTAAATTCGGTAATTGCCTCCTTCCCATCATCTCTAACTTGCATTTTTTTTCTATCTTTATGATGCCTACCAATCGGTAAATTAACTTGCTCACCAGCAATTGGTACCCCTTGTACAACAGCAAGATATTTCTTTTGAATGTGTCTATTTTTCATTTGCAGGATCAAATGTTGATGTGAAATTAAAGTCTTGGCAATGATTAAAATTCCAGAGGTATCCTTGTCTAGGCGATGAACAATACCGGCTCTTGGAATTTGCTCAAGAGTTGAATCGTAAGCTAAGAGTGCATTTTGAAGTGTATTGTCTAAATTACCCGCACCAGGATGAACGACTAACCCTACAGGCTTATTAATTGCTAATAAATCATCATCCTCAAAAATAATCTTTAGAGACATAGGCATTGGCTTAATCTCATTGCTTGGATGATTTACTTCAGCATTAATAGTGATCATGTCATTTTCCTGAACACTGTAGTCTGAGTCTATAGCACTATCATTAACAAGAATTTGGCCTAGCTTAATCCACTGCTGTATTCGATTCCTTGATAGCTCCTCGATAGATTGTGCAAGATACTGGTCAATTCTAGTCCCTACATTTTCAGACTGAACCTTAATTGTTGACGTAAATAAATGCTTTTTTTGATTATTCATAGAAATTTATGTTTTCAAAATGTAATATTACACACATGCCTCGTGCCGTAAAAAATATCTGCCTCATAATAAGTATAATTCTCTTCTTAAGCGCTTGCGCAACAAGGCGAGACTTTATATTGCCGGGTGAAGGGCCAGAGGTTCTCTATCAAATGGGTTATGACGCGATGGTTGAGGGTGATTTTCAAGATGCCATAGCTTATTATCGTGCACTGCAGGGAAGATTCCCATTTAGTACTGCAGCAAGGCAGTCGCAACTAGATACAATATATATTCACTTTCGATCAGGCGATCGTGAACTTGCAATCAGCTCGTCTGAAGGATTCGAGTCAGAAAATCCAACTCATCCACGAGTTGATTATGCACTTTATATGCGGGGTATCTCTTATTTTGATCGAGAAAGGGACTGGCTAGAGAGGCGATTCAATGTTGATTTAAATGTTCGCCCCCCTAGGGATACGATGCTTGCATTTAGTACCTTTCAAGAATTACTCAGACGATATCCAAATAGTCCTTATGCATCAGATAGCAGAAATAGAATGATCTTTCTAAGGGATAGACTAGCTGCTTATGAAAAAAGTATCGCAGACTTTTATTATGATCGTGGTGCTTATGTGGGCGCTATCAATAGAGCCAATGCTTTAATAGAACGCTATCCTGGTGCGCCTGTCATAGAAGATAGTCTGCTACTAATTCAAAATTCATACTTAGCGCTTGGTTTAAATGATGAAGCCAATGCAGTAAATAGGATATTAGATTTAAATTTCTAGTTAGTATCCTGAGGTAATAGGATATCGCCAGTCTTTTCCAAAGGCTCTTGATGTAATCTTGACTCCTGGAGGTGCCTGCCTTCTTTTATACTCGTTACGTTTGACTAAATTTAAGACCTTAATGACTGTATTTCTATCAAATCCATTTTTCTCAATTTGATCGACACTGCAATCATGCTCAATAAATAGCTCAAGTATTGGATCAAGTACATCGTAAGGTGGTAGGCTGTCAGTATCTTTTTGGTCTGGAGCAAGTTCTGCCGTAGGTTCACGCTCAATGACCCTATTAGGGATAATCGATTTAATTGAGTTTACGTATCTTGCAAGCTCGTATACCAATGTTTTGCTGCAGTCCTTAATAGGTGCAAAACCACCGGCCATATCTCCATAAAGTGTAGAGTATCCTACCGCCATCTCGCTTTTATTTCCGGTCGTCAGAAGCAGTGAATCAAATTTGTTTGATAGTGCCATTAAAATGAGGCCTCTTATTCTGCTTTGGATATTTTCTTCCGTAACATCTTTTTCGTACCCATGAAATACATCTCTTAACGTATGATCAAAAGTATTCATAACGTCAGAGATTCCAATCACATCAAGTTGAACCCTCAATAAATCTGCTTGGCTTTTAGCGTCCTCCACTGACATGCTGGAGGTAAACATCGAAGGCATCATTACTGCCCTAACTCCCTCGGCTCCAATAGCATCACAGGCAATAGCTAAAGTTAATGCCGAATCAATGCCCCCAGATAATCCTAATAAAACCGAAGAAAAATTATTTTTTTGAATATAATCCCTTGTGCCCAAGACCAATGCATTATAAATAAGCTCAATATTATTACTTTCTAATCTTTTCTCAGCCTTACACAAATTTTGAGAGGAAAACTCAAAGCTGACTGATCCCTCCTCAAAGGGCTTTGCTTTAATGATTTCTTCTCCGTCTGCATTTAATACAAAAGAACTTCCATCAAAAATTAATTCATCTTGACCACCAACTAGGTTTACATAAATAACAGGAAGTTGGCATTCTTTTGCTCTTTTTATGGCAAGGACTCTCCTACTTTCTATTTTATTATAATCAAAAGGCGAGCCATTAATTACGAGTATGCAGTCTGTTTTTTCTGAAAAAGATTTAGAAAAAATATTATCATCCCAGAAGTCTTCGCAAATTAGTAATGCAAAATTTACCCCTTCATGATTTATGAAAATAGGCTCATTACCCTCGCTAAAATATCTTTTTTCATCAAATACTGAATAATTAGGAAGACTTCTTTTTTTATAGATTGATTCGATTTTTCCATCATGGATATAAAGAGCAGCATTAAAAATTTTTCCCTCTTCATAGTAGGGTGTGCCTAGAATAAGAGAAACTCCTTCTCTGGTTTTATTTTTTAGAATATCTGTGGCTCTACTGATTCTTTTTTGAATACCCGAATGAAACAATAGATCCTCTGGAGGATATCCGGATAAAGCCAGCTCAGGGAAAATGCATAATTGCCCTTTAGATGCTGCTAAATGCCTGATGATTAAATCGCAATTTTTCTCTATATTGCCAACAATTGGATTAAGCTGTATTAAATTGACCCTCAATCCAAGGCCTTTTTAATAGCTTCGCCCAATTCAGCTGGAGATCGCACAGTGATAACACCAGCATGCTCGAGCGCCTTATATTTCTCGTCTGCGGTCCCTTTTCCTCCAGAAACTATGGCGCCTGCATGCCCCATTCTCTTCCCAGGGGGGGCGGTTACACCAGCAATATAAGCCACCACAGGCTTACTTACATGATGTTTAATATAGTCTGCTGCTGCTTCCTCGTCCGTGCCACCAATTTCGCCGACCATAATGATTCCTTTAGTCTTTGGATCTTGTTCAAAAAGCTCAAGGCAATCTATAAAATTCATTCCTCGTACTGGATCTCCACCAATACCGACACAAGTCGTCTGTCCAAGCCCTACATTAGTTGTTTGATGGACAGCCTCATAGGTTAAGGTCCCCGAACGAGAGACAATTCCAATAGAGCCTGGCTGATGAATAAATCCTGGCATGATTCCAATTTTTGCCTCTCCAGGCGTAATAATACCCGGACAATTAGGCCCGATTAGTCTACAGTTATACCTTTTTAGTGCGGACTTCACTTTTACCATGTCAAGAACAGGTACGCCTTCTGTGATACATACAATTAGTTGTATGCCTGCGTCAGCTGCTTCCAAAATAGCGTCAGCTGTAAAAGGTGCTGGAACATAAATCATTGAAACATCTGCTCCGGTTGCAACAACAGCATCTTTGGTTGTATTAAATACTGGGACCCCAAGGTGCTGCGTTCCACCTTTACCGGGTGTCACACCTCCAACAATATTTGTTCCATATTTAATACACTGTTCTGTGTGAAAGCTACCTTGCTTACCAGTAATTCCCTGACAGATAATTTTAGAATCTTTATTTACAAGAATACTCATTTGTCCCCCTTGGCAAGTCTGATTGCATCCTCTGCAGCTTTTGTTAAATCTGTGGCAGCAACAATTGAGAGCCCGCTATTGGCAAGTAATTGTCTTCCTTGGTCAACATTGGTTCCCTCAAGCCTTACAACGACTGGAATAGAGACACCTACTTGTTCGACCGCTGCAATAATGCCCTCTGCAATGAGATCGCATCTAACGATCCCACCAAAAATATTAACCAGAACAGCTTCAACTTTTTCATTGCTTAATATAATTTTAAAGGCCTCAGCAACCCTTTCAGCAGTGGCACCTCCGCCTACATCTAAGAAATTTGCCGGCTTCCCGCCTTTGAGCTGGATTAGATCCATGGTTGCCATTGCTAGGCCGGCACCATTTACCATGCATGCAATGTTTCCATCCAAGGTTACATAATTAAGATCATGCTTAGCAGCTTCAATCTCATTAGCATCCTCTTGGGTTAAGTCTCTTAATTCTGCGATAGACTTTTGCCGAAAGAGCGCATTGTCTTCAATATTTATTTTTGCGTCCAGGGCAATTAAATTACCCTGCTTAGTGACAATTAAGGGATTAATTTCAATCAGACTGGCGTCTATATCAACAAATAATTTATGTAAATTTTTTAAAATATTTGCGAATTCTTTTGACATAGACCCATCTAATCCAAGCGTGTAAGAAATGTTTCTTACTTGATAACCAGATACACCGACAGCAGGATCAATAAGAACTGTGCAAATTTTTTCTGGCTCCTTTTCTGCAACTTCCTCGATATCCATGCCACCAGCTGCAGAGGCCATAACAATAATTTTTTCTGAGCCTCTATCGACAACTAAACTTAAATAAAATTCTTTATCGATATCTGAGCCTTTCTCAATATAAACCTGGTTGATAGGTAATCCTTCTGAAGATGATTGATGGGTAACAAGCCTTTTGCCTAACATGCCATCACTATACTGACGAACTTCATTTATATTTTTAGCCAGTTTTACGCCTCCTGCTTTGCCTCTACCGCCAGCATGAACTTGCGCCTTTACCACGCATATGCCATCACCTAATTTTTCTGCAGCACTTACTGCCTCGTCTGAAGAGCTTGCAACAATTCCCTTTGGGATAGGAATATCATATTTAGCAAAAATTTCTTTGGATTGGTATTCGTGAAGATTCAATTTGTGTGCCTATTAGTTAATTAAAGACAGTATTTTCGCTGAATCTTATCAATTAGGCAAAAATTAGTGTAATGTAATTTTATTGCCGAATTACTGATAAGTATTTTTGATGCTCAAAATTGGATTAACGGGTGGTATAGCCACTGGAAAAAGCTATGTAGCTCAAGCATTTAAAGATTTAGGTGCTAACATCATCAGTGCTGATGAAATATCTCACGAAATAACAAAATATCCCAATAAAGGGTTTGATGTTTTAGTAAACCTAATGGGGAAAGATATTCTTCTTGATAAAAAATCAATAAATAGAGCTGTCGTTAGGGAGCGAGTCTTTGCAGATGAGCATTTAAGAAAAAATCTTGAGCTACAACTCCACCCAATTATCCTTGATCAAGTCTTCATTACTGTAAATAATTTTAAAGAGAAATATGTTCTCATTGAGATTCCCCTCTTGTTTGAATGCAAAATTGAAGATGATATAGATATTATTGTCGTTGCTTACTGTAGCCGAAAAACTCAATTGGATCGACTCACAAAAAGAGATAACATAGATGATAGCCTAGCAAATAAGATGATTGATGCACAAATGGCGATTGAGTTAAAAAAGGAGAGAGCTGATTATATTATCGATACAGAGCAAGAAATTGTCTTGATTAATAAGCAAATAAAAGAATTACATAAGCATTTTAGTTATTAATGAATAATTATTTCTTCTTTGAGCATCCTCTTACCGAACGAATGAGGTTACTCTTGCGCTATGAGTTTCTCTGGAGCCAAATTTTATTCCATATTGATCAAGATCATGAATTCAGCTATCGATCAGGAATATCACTGCTGATAGAAATAATAGAGCTGATTGAAAGAGGTGATATCAAAAATGAAGTGCTTAAAGAGCTTGATACAAAATCAAATATATTAAGTCACATATTAAAATATCCAGATACAGATGTTGAACAAACAAATAAATTACTCAATAAAATAAGAGTATTCAAAGATGAGCTCAGTGCTATTGATAATAACTTTGTTGCTACCCTTAAAAGCTCTCAGCTATTAAATAACATTCGACATAGAATTAGCGCTCCTGGGGGCCTGCTCTCTTTTGATTTGCCAGAATTTCATAATTGGCTCAGATTTCCCCAAGATAAAAAAACAAGAAGATTATCGAAATGGCTTTCCAATCTTCAGGTGCTTGCAGATGTGGTAATTTTTATACTCTGGCTCAATAGGGAATGGATTGAACTTGAGTCCGTCTATGCTGATGATGGCGTCTATAATCATCAATTAAATCAAAATTCTAATGTAAGCTTGGTAAGAATTGGACTGGATAAAAATAAACTTTACTTTCCTGAGATAAGCGCAGGTAGGCATAGAATTATTATTAGGTTTTGCTCTACGAATGATGAAGACAGACCAATACAGATTGACCGAGAGCTTGAATTTTTAATTGGAATGATTTGATAGTTTATCCAATATTTTCCTATCACCCTCTAGATAAGGGATATCATAAATCTCTTTAACATCAAACCACCTTAATTCCTGACTCTCACTTGCATATACATTGCCTTCAAATTCATTTACCAACCAAACAAACAAATGGACAAAAAGATCATTATAGGAAAAAAAATATTGCATCAAAAAATCTGAGGATTTTATTTTTATAGAAAGTTCTTCTCTTGCCTCTCTTAATAAAGCCTGATAGGGTCCTTCATGGCTCTCAATCTTTCCCCCAGGAAACTCCCATTGATTCGGATGTTCCTTTTGGCTATCTCTTAAAGATAACAAAATCTGGCCTTGCTTATTTTGCAAAATGAAAATTGATACTTGAATAAATTTAGGCACTAAAGTTTGCCATGGCAATGCTTAAATTTTTTCCCAGAACCACATGGGCATTGTTGATTTCTTCCTACCTTCTGCTCTTCTCTTATAAAAGTCTCTGGCTTTACCGGATTAGGCCTACTTGAAATTCGGTGCTTTGGCTGGTTTACAATGCCAGAAAATTCAGGTTTTACTGAATTTAAAGTCTCAGCTTGTGAGCGCTTATTCAGGATAGACGTTTCGGCATCATTAAATCTAAACTGCACCTTAGATAGCATAGTAACCGTAGATTTTTTAAAGCTCTCGAGCATCTCAGTGAACATTTCAAAAGATTCCCTTTTATACTCTTGCTTAGGATTTTTTTGCGCATAACCCCTAAGATGGATGCCTTGTCTTAGTGCATCAAGTGCAGCAATATGTTCTCGCCAATGAAGATCTAGCTGTTGA
>Ga0222714_10002423_pt1 | contig 19700 bp, 19 predicted proteins | sample C33_3DmetaG_FD_165048 | JGI IMG/M metagenome (GOLD analysis project Ga0222714, IMG submission 165048) | Estuarine water microbial communities from San Francisco Bay, California, United States - C33_3D | ecosystem: Environmental > Aquatic > Marine > Unclassified | place: USA: California...
GAAAATTCGGTTGCGGGCAACGCCTATCACCCGCGTGACGTATTGGCGACGCGCAAGGGCATCACGGTCGAGGTCGGCAATACCGATGCCGAAGGGCGCATCGTCCTGTCCGATGCGATGGCGCTTGCCTGCGAGGAGGGCTGCGACCTTCTGCTCGATTTCGCGACCCTGACGGGTGCTGCGCGGGTGGCGCTCGGCACCGGGTTGCCGGCGATGTTCTGCAACGATGACCAGCTTGCCGCGCGTGCCTTCGCGGCGGGCGAGGAAACCGCCGACCCGCTGTGGCGCCTGCCGCTGTGGCGCCCTTACCGTGAAAAGCTCAACAGCAAGGTCGCCGACATCAACAATATCTCGTCGGGCTCCTTCGGCGGCGCCATCACGGCGGCGCTGTTCCTGCAGGAATTCGTTGCCCCCGGAACGCCCTGGATCCACCTCGATTTCATGGCCTGGAACGAATCAAGCCGCGCCGGTCGCCCCGAAGGCGGCGAGGCCCAGGGCATGCGTGCCCTCTACCGCATGATCGAAAGGCACTACGCCCGCGGCTGAAGCTTGATTGCCGCCCTGCCTGCGTCTAACTTGGTTCGCAGCCGAAACGATCCCGGGGGACAGCGTGGCGGTTTCAATGACGGTGGATCAGGCGCTTGATGTGTTGCGCGGTTCGGTTGTCGAATCCGTGCGTAAGGATCCGCGCGATCTTACCCAGCGCCAGATGGCGGTGATCCTGTCGGTCTATCTTTCCCAGACGCCGATGACGGTGCGCGCGCTCGCCGCCGATCTGGCCATCGGCAAGCCCGCCATCAGCCGGGCGCTCGACCGTCTCGAGGAACTGGGCCTGGTCAAGCGCATGAAGGACCTGCGAGACAAGCGCTCGATCGTCATTGGCCGCACGGTGCCCGGCGCCGTTTACCTGCGCGAAATGGCGGACCGGCTGATCGCAGCCGGCGCGGCGGCCCGCTAGGTTTCAGGGTTTCAGCTTGTAGATGCGGATCGCATTTTCATAAGCGATCTTGCGGGCAATATCGGGCGGCAGGCGCGACAGGAAAACATTCGTCCGCTTGCGGATGGCGGCGCCCGCCTTGGCGAACTTCGACACGAGGCCCCTGTTGCCCGGCGGGGCGAAGAACTGGTCGCCGCCGATGACGAAGCGGTCGGGAAATTCCCTGAACACCTCCATCCACTGCGGCTTCAGCCCTTCGGGCGCGAGGGGATTGTTCTGCACGTGCCCGCCGCGGCCGATGTTGAGGCGGAGCGACATGTAAAGGTTGGGGTGCTTGCGCAGCATGTCGCGGGTCATCGCCGCCGTCCAATGGCCGATGTTGTCCGACCCGGCATGCGCCCAGACGATGACGGCCTTGCGGTTATGGGTGAGCAGCCGTTCGAAACCGTTGAGGTTGCGCTTCATCTCGGGCGGGTTGGGCGGCTGTTCCAGCCACTCCGGCGTCTTGATGTCCTCCGCCACGAGGTCGAAATGCATGTCTATCGGAACGCCGCGCTCGGCGGCGATGTCGGCGAGCAGCAGCAGCAGCGGGTGATCACCGCCGACCGATTCGTACACATGCCCGGGCAACAGCGAAATGTGCAGGATCGACATTTCCCCGAAGCCGATGGCGCCCTTGGCGAGAATGTCCTCGGCGCGCTTGCGGAAGCGCGCCTTGAGGTCGTCGCTGACCTTGCCGTCGGGGGACTCTGCGTGGATCATCTTGTTGAGGCTCCCGCCCCCGCCCATGAAGGCCAGACGGTCGGGATGCCTGCGGATGACATCGATGAAATCCTCGATGTCCCATGAGCCGCGGTTGCCCGACTCGCCCTGGGGCGTCGGCATCACGATGGCGCGCGACATGTTGTTGCCCTTCATCGTGTCGAGAAGCTCGTCGACGGGGCTGCGGTAGTCGGCATTGGGGCTAAAGCCGCCGAAGGGATGCACCTGGATGTCGATCCATTGTAAGGGCGCGGCCGGTTCCTAGGCTGGCACGGGCTGGGACAGGCACAGTAAAAGGGCCGCCAGGGCGGCGCAGGCATGCGTCACATGGTTTGCCACGAGGGAATACTCCGAAAAGACAGACCGCAAATTGAATGCATGCCGTCTGGCGGTTGGCAAGATGCAAACAAAAAGGGCGGCCTTGCGGGCCGCCCTTTGCCTGGGGACGCGAAAACTTTCAGATTTGCAGGCCTGCCTCAAGGGCGGGCGATTTCGCCGGATCCACGCCGTCGCCAGAGGCGACGACGCAACTCACGTCGTCGTCGTCGGTCAAGAGCGCCGTCCATGTGCCTTCGGTCGGCGAGACATGGAATTCAAGGAGGCCCTTGCCCTTGATCTCGTGCACCTCGGCAAGCTGCTCGCCGTAATCATCGACAAGCGCGTTGATCATCGCCGTGCGGTCGAAACAGGCGCGCGGTTCTGCCCGGGCCACATCGGCGGCAAGCAGGGCCGGAAACAACAGAAGGCTGAGCAGCAAAGACCTCATGTCATCCTCTCTTCGGTCCCGTGTCCGGAATGAGGACAGCGGGACTTACGCAGTTACGTCGATCATCGACGTCTCCGTGCCATGAGCTTCCCGCTGGTGATGTTCGGCTTCGTTCACTTCGAAGCGCCTAATGCCACTTGCTGAACGCGCAAGCCGCTGTTTCAGCTGCGATGGTTCGACAATAAACGACAACGATTAAAATAGTCTGATCGCGCCAGAATTTAATGCCTTGGCCCATGCCGGTTGCGAAACCGAGCCATGCACCGGCTGCGTGGCTCAGTATTCGCGATCCCGGCTGACGATGCCGACCATCGCTTCGCCCCGGCGCAAGCGGCGGATATTGCTGGCGATTTCGCGCGCTGCCGTTTCCGCCAGTGTTATTGCCGCTGCGTGGGGCGTAATGGTGATACGCGGATGGCGCCAGAGCGGATCATCGGCGGGAAGGGGTTCGCGTTCGAAAACGTCGAGGGTCGCTGCCGAAATCTGTCCGCGGTCGAGGGCCGCGATCAGGTCTGCCGCCACCACGTGCCCGCCGCGGGCGCCGTTGATGATCGCTGCACCCCGGGGCATTCGGGCGAAGGCGTCGGCCGAAAGGATGCCGCGGGTGGCGCTGGTCAGGGGCAGCAGGCATACGACGATGTCGGAGTGCGCGAAAAAGGTGCCGAGACTGTCGGGGCCGGCGAAGATTTCGCCAAGCTCCCATTTCCTGGACTTCGTCACCCAGGCGGCGAGCGGGAAGCCGAACGGCGCAAGTGCCTTTGCCGCCGCCCGGCCTAATTCGCCAAGTCCCATGATGCCGACCCGGCGCGCGCTCGCGCGCGGGATGTCATGGCGCTTCCAGTAGGCGCGTGCCTGCTGTTCGGCATAGGCAGGCATCAGGCGGTGATGGCGCAGCACGTTCATGACGACCCATTCGGCCATCTGTTCGGTCAGCGCCGGGTCGATCAGGCGCACCAGCGGCACATGGCGCGGCAGGTCGGGATCGAGCAGGGCATGATCGACGCCGGCCCCGAGCGACAGGACGGCGCGCAGGGCGGGCAGCTTCGCGCAGAGCCCGGGTGGCGGATACCACACGACGGCGAAATCGATGTCGGCTGCGCGCGCAAGGCCCGCTTCCGGCCCGATCAATACTTCGTCGTCCGGCAGTTCGCGGGCGAGTGCCCCCGCCCATTCACCGGTCTTGTCGGCTTCTGACAGGAAAAGAATGGCCATGGGCGATTATTGCTCGATGGCGTCGGTCTCTGCCACCGCCAGTTCGAAGGCAGCGGCCATCAGCGCCCGCGTATAGGGGCTCTTCGGGGCATCGAAAATTTCATCGGCAAGTCCGTGTTCCACCGCCTTGCCGTGCTGCATGACCAGCACCTCGTCGGCGAGTGCGCGAACAACCCGGAGATCGTGGCTGATGAACATGTAGGCGAGCTTGTGGTGATCTTGCAATTCGCGCAGCAGATCGACGATCTGCGCCTGCACCGACATGTCCAGCGCCGAGGTCGGCTCATCGAGGACGATCAACCGCGGCTTGAGAACGAGCGCTCGCGCGATGGAGACGCGCTGGCGCTGGCCGCCGGAAAACTCGTGCGGATAACGATGCCGGGCATCGGGATCGAGCCCGACTTCGGTCAGCGCCGCCTCGATCAGTCCTTCGCGCTCATGGGCGTCCTTGCCGATGCCGTGCACGGCGAGGCCTTCGCCGATGATCTGGGCGATGCTGAGGCGCGGGCTGAGCGAGGAATAAGGGTCCTGAAAGACGACCTGCATTTCGCGGCGCAGGGGGCGAATGCCGTTTTCATTGAGTCCGTGCAACTCGGTATCGCCGAAGCGGATGGTGCCGGTCGAGCGTTCGAGGCGCAAAAGCGCCAGCCCCAGCGTCGTCTTGCCCGAGCCCGATTCGCCGACGACGCCGAGCGTGCGGCCTTCGCGGAGCGTCAGGCTGATGCCGTCCACCGCCTTGATGTGGTCGACCGTGCGCCGGAAGACGCCTTTCTTGATGGGGAACCACACGCGCACATCGCTCGCTTCCATGACCGGCGCGGTATCGCGGGCGGGGCGCTCGGGCTTGCCGCCCGGCTCGGCCGCCAGCAGCTTCTGCGTGTAGGCGTGCTGCGGGTTGTCGAAGATGTCGGTGGCCTTGCCCTGTTCGACGATTTCGCCGCCCGTCATCACGCAGATGCGGTCCGCCATGTGGCGCACGATGCCGAGATCATGGGTGATCAGCAGCATCGCCATGCCCATCTTCTTCTGCAGGTCCTGCAACAGGGCGAGGATCTGCGCCTGGATGGTGACGTCGAGCGCGGTGGTCGGTTCGTCGGCGATCAGCAGGTCCGGTTCATTGGCAAGCGCCATGGCGATCATCACGCGCTGGCGCTGGCCGCCGGAAAGTTCGTGCGGATAGGCGGTGAGGCGCTTTTCCGCATCGCGCAGGCCGACCATCTGCAGGAGCTCAAGGGCGCGCGCCCGCGCGGCTTCCGGCACCATGCCCTTGTGCAGGATCAGGGTTTCGGAAATCTGGCGCTCGATGGTGTGCAGTGGGTTGAGCGACGTCATCGGCTCCTGGAACACCATGGCGACGCGGTTGCCGCGCACCTCGGTCAGGGTGGCGGGGCTGGCCCCTACCATTTCCATGCCGTCGATGAGGATCGAGCCTTTCGGGTGGCTCGCTGCCGGGTAGGGCAGAAGCTGGAGGACGGAGAGCGCCGTCACCGACTTGCCCGATCCCGATTCGCCCACCAGCGCCAGCGTCTCGCCCTTGGCGATGGAAAAGCTGACGCCCTTGACCGCTTCGTTGGTGCGCGAGCCTACGCGGAAATGCACCGCGAGGTCTTTTACGTCGACGAGGGGCTTTTGCGCATCCATCGCCCTACACCATCGTCTTGCGCGGATCGAAGGCATCGCGCACCGCTTCGCCGACGAAGATCAGCAGGCTCAAGAGCGCCGCCAGCACGCAGAAAGAGGTGATGCCGATCCACGGCGCCTGCAGGTTTGCCTTGCCCTGCGCCAGAATTTCGCCGAGGGAGGCGGAGCCCGGCGGCAGGCCGAGGCCGAGGAAGTCCAGCGACGTCAGCGCCGTGATCGAGGAATTGAGCACGAAAGGCAGCAGCGTCAGCGCCGCCACCATGGCATTGGGCAGGACATGGCGGAACATGATGACGGCGTCCGACACGCCGAGCGCGCGCGCCGCGCGCACGTAATCCTGCTGGCGCCCGCGCAGGAATTCCGCGCGCACGACGGAAACCAGCGACATCCAGTGAAACAGCAGAAGGATGCCGAGCAGCCACCAGAAACTCGGCTCGACGAAGGAGGCCAGGATGATGAGAACGTAAAGTCGCGGGATCCCCGACCAGATTTCCATGAACCGCTGGAAACCCAGATCGACCCAGCCGCCGAAGTAACCCTGCACAGCGCCCGCGGCGACGCCGATGACGGTGGAGGCCACGGTCAGGATCAGGCCGAACAGCACCGATATGCGGAAGCCGTAGATCAGCCGCGCCAGCAGGTCGCGGGCCTGGTCGTCGGTGCCGAGCCAGTTGCGCGGGCCGGGTTTCGCCGGGGCGGGGGTGCCCAACTGGTAATTGACGCTGGTGTGATGCCAGGGGATCGGCGGGCGGATCATCCAGCCCTTGCTCTCGACCAGCTTGATCAGGACGGGATCGTTGTAATCGGCCTCGGTCGGGAACTCGCCGCCGAAGGTCGTCTCCGGGTACATGGTGAAGATCGGCATGTAATAGCCGCCGTCATATTTCACCAGGATCGGCTTGTCGTTGGCGATGAACTCGGCGAACAGGGAGCCCACGAACAGGATCAGGAACAGCCACAGCGATATGAAGCCGCGCCGGTTTGCGCGGAAATTGTCGAGCCGCCTTCGCGCCAGCGGCGTGACCTTCATGCCGAGGAAGCGATCCCGGTGCTCGGTATCTGCGGCCGCGGTCATGGCGCGCGCTCGAAGGTGATGCGCGGGTCGATCAGCACATAGGCGACGTCGCGAATCAGGTTGAACAGCAGCCCCAGCAGGCTGAACACGAACAGCGTCGCGAAGACCACGGGGTAGTCGCGATTGATCACGGATTCGTAGGAAAGCAGGCCGATCCCGTCGAGGGAGAAGATGATCTCGATCAAGAGCGCGCCGGTGAACAGGATTTCGATCAGCAGTTCCGGGGCGCCCGCAAGCGGGATCAGCATGGCGTTGCGGAACACGTGGCCGTAAAGCACGCGGTTTTCCGACAGGCCCTTGGCGCGCGCGGTGATGACGTACTGCTTGCGGATTTCCTCGATGAACATGTTCTTGGTGAGCATGGTCAGGGTGGCGAAGCCGCCAATGACGATGGCCGTCAGCGGCAGTGCAAGATGCCAGAAGTAATCGGCGATTCGCGCTGGCCAGGACAGCATTTCCCAGTTGTCCGATACCAGTCCGCGCAGCGGGAAGATCGAGAAATAGCTGCCTCCTGCGAACAGCACGATCAGCAGGACGGCAAACATGAAGCCCGGGATCGAATAGCCGAAGATGATCGCGCTCGATGTCCAGAAGTCGAAGCGGGTGCCGTCGCGCACCGCCTTGGCGACGCCGAGCGGGATCGAGATCAGGTAGATGATCAGCGTAGACCACAGGCCCAGCGATATGGATACGGGCAGCTTTTCGATCACGAGATCGACCACGCTGGTGTCGCGGAAAAAGCTGGTGCCGAAATCGAAGCGAATGTAATTCGCCAGCATATGGAAGAAGCGCTCGTGGGCGGGCTTGTCGAAGCCGTAGTACTTCTTCAGGTCTTCCAGCAACTGCGGATCGAGCCCGCGCCGCCCGCGATAGGCGCCGTCGCCCTGGCTGCCGGGAATCTGTCCGGGCGTCTGGGCGCTGCCGACCTCGCGCTGGGCGCCGCTGACGCGTGCGGTGGCGTCCACTTCGGCGCCGGTCAGCTGCGCCACCACCTGTTCGACGGGGCCGCCCGGGGCGAACTGCACGATGATGAAGTTGACCACCATGATGCCCAGCAACGTCGGCACGATCAGCCCAAGCCTGCGCACGATATAGGCGATCATCGGGCGGGTTCCTTCCTGCGCGATTCCAGTCGCGCCGCTCGTGCCTTGTCGATCCACCAGGCATCGATCTGGTAGCCCATGATCGGCGTGACCGCGGGGCGGCCGAACTTGTCCCAGTAGGCCAGCCGGTCGCCCTTGATGTGCCAGTGGGGAATGACGTAATGGCCGGCCAGCAGCACGCGGTCGAGCGCGCGGGTGGTGGCGACCAGGGTGGCGCGGTCCTTGGCGCCGACGAGGCTTTCGATCAGGCTGTCGACGGCGGGATCGCGAACGCCCGCCAGGTTGAACGATCCTTCGACATTGGCGCTGGCGCTGTGCCAGAAGTCGCGCTGCTCGTTGCCCGGCGACAGCGACTGCCCCCAGACATGGACCAGCATGTCGAAGTCGAAGGTTTTGCGCCGGTTGATGTATTGAGAGGCATCGACCGTGCGCACTTTTGCATCGATGCCGAGCCGCTTGAGGTTGCCGAGGAAGGGCAGGACGATGCGCTCGAAGCTCGGATTGGCCAGCAGGATCTCGAAGGTCATCGGGCGGCCGGTCTTTTCGTTGACCAGCTTGCCGTCCTTCACGACCCAGCCCGCGCTTTTGAGGATATCGAGCGCCTTGAGAAGATTGCGCCTGAGGCTGATATGGGTGCCGTCGGTATCGGGAGCCTTGTAGGCGGGGCCGAAAACTTCGGCCGGGACCTTGCCGCGGAAGGGTTCAAGAACCGCAAGTTCCGCCGCGCCGGGCAGGCCGCGCGCGGCGAGGTCGGAATTGGAATAGAAATTTTCGGTGCGCGAATAAGCGCCGAAGAACAGGACCCGGTTGGTCCAGGTGAAATCGAAGGCGTAGGCCAGTGCCGCGCGCACGCGGCGGTCGGCGAAGATTTCGCGCCGGGTGTTGAACACGAAGCCCTGCATGCCGGTCGGCTGCTGGTGCGGCAGGAATACCTTTTTCAGGAATCCTTCGCGCACGGCGGGCACGTCGTAGCTCGCCGCCCAGAATTTCGATACGTGCTCCTCGCGGAAATCGAAGGTGCCGGCCTTCAGGGCCTCCAGGGCCACGGTATTGTCGCGGAAATAATCGATGCGGATGCGGCCGAAATTGAAACGCCCGCGCGCAAAACCGAGGTTGCGGGCCCAGTGGTCGGGGACGCGCTCCAGTGTGATCGCGCGGCCGGGATCGACTTCGGCGACGCGATAGGGGCCGCTGCCGAGCGGCGGCGTCATCGTCGTCTTTTCGAAATCCTTGTCGGCCCAGTAGTGCCTGGGCAGGACGGGAAGCTGGCCGACGATCAGCGGCAGTTCGCGGTTGACGCCGCCCTTGAAGGTGAAGCGCACGCGGCGCGGGCCTTCGACCACGGCCTTTGCCACCGCCGCGTAGTAAAGGCGAAAGCGCGGGTGTCCTTTCGTCGTCAGGGTGTTGAAGGTCCATACGACATCGTCGGCGGTGATAGGCTTGCCGTCGTGAAAGCGCGCCTCGGGCCGCAGGTTGAAAACAACCCAGGACCGGTCGGGCGGCGTTTCCACCGATTCCGCGATCAGGCCGTATTCGGAAAACGGCTCGTCCGCCGACGACATCATCAGGGTTTCGAAGATGTAATCCGATCCGGCGGCGGCAACGCCTTTCAGGGTGAACGGGTTGAGCGTGTCGAACGTGCGCACGCCCGCAAGCCGGATGGTGCCGCCCTTGGGCGCGTTCGGATTGACGTAGTCGAAATGCGAAAACCCGGCCGGGTACTTCAGATCGCCATGCATGGCGATGCCGTGTGCAGGGGCCGCGCCGGAAGATTGCGCGAGAGCCGGCGCCGCGGCGAGGCCCCAGGCAAGAACGCAAACACCGAGGACCCCAAAGCGCGACATGTGTTCCCGTCAGCCCGTTCGAAGAATGGCAAGCGCTTCGCGGTGCAGGGCGGCGTCACCCGCGGCGATCACGCGGCCGTCGGAGGAAAGCGTCAGCGGCTTCCCGTCCCAGTCGGTGACAATGCCGCCCGCGCCTTCGATGACCGGCACCAGCGCCGCATAATCGTAAGGCTTGAGGCCCGATTCCACAACGATGTCGGCATGGCCGGATGCCAACAGACCGTAGGAATAGCAATCCCCGCCATAAAGCGCGTGGGCGACACGTTCGCGCAGGCGATGGAAGCCCGGCAAATCGCTGTCGGGGAACAGGTAGGGACTGGTGGTGTAGAGGATGGCGTCCGCCAGCTTCGGACAGGGCCGCACGTTCGCGGGTGTGCCGTTGAACGTCGTCGCCTTGCCTTCGGCGCCGATCCAGCGTTCGTGGATGATCGGCTGGTCGATGATGCCGATGACGGGTTTGCCCCGCCAGGCGAGGGAGACGAGGATCCCGAATGTCGGCTTGCCGGTGATGAAGGACTTGGTGCCGTCGATGGGATCGAGCACCCAGGTGAATTCGGCGTCCGGGTTGGTGCGCCCCATTTCCTCGCCAAGGATGCCGTGGCCGGGCTCGGCGTCGGCAATCAGCGCCCGCATGGCGATTTCGGCGTCGCGATCGGCGATCGTCACCGGCGTCGCGTCGGCCTTGGTGTCGACGGTGAAGGACTTGCGGAAGTAATGCGCCAGCACTTCGCCCGCAGCGTCGGCGCAAGTGTTCGCGAGCGCGATGTAGCGGTTGACGGCAGCGAGATCGAGCGGGGCGCCCGGCATGGCTATCGGACTTTCATGCCGCGGGACCGCCGCCCGCGCCGGTTACGGCAGCGGGACAGGGTTGTCGGCGCGGCTGCGCATGTAGGCGATCAGCGCGGCACGTTCGGCGTCGTTCTTGACGCCGGCAAAGGCCATGCGGTTGCCCGGCGCGAAGGCCTTCGGATCGTAGAGCCACTTGTTCAGGGTCTCGTAATCCCACTTGCCCTTGACGGCCTTGAGCGCGGCCGAATAGCTGAACGAGCCGCCGGCGATGTCGTGGCCGATGGTGCCCCACAGCGCGGGGCCGACCTTGTTCGGGCCACCCTTGTCGAAGGAATGGCAGACGGTGCACTTGCGAGCGACCTGCGCACCCTGATCGGCGCTGGCCTTGGCAAGCATCGGGCCGATCGCCGCGATCTGCACTTCGGCCTTCTTGGCGGCGGGCGCGCCCGAAGGCTGCGCCGGGGCGATGCCTGCAACGGGGTAGGCGTTCTTTTCGGGCACCTTGGCGTGCAGCAGCGCGTCGCCCGCGATGTCGACAACCTTGATGACGAGAAGCGCCGCGAGAATAGCGCCGATGACCTTGTTCCACTCGAATGCGGACATGAGTGCGTTGCTCCGGTCTTATTACGCCCACAGGGCGCCGCGCCCCGCGGGGCACGATTCTTGGAAGAAATCGGGCAGCCCGGGTGCGGGCCGCGCCGGGAATGTAACCGCTCGAACCGGCGCTGTCCAACGCGGATTGCCCGATTTTTTCGCCTTTTCCCGGCCTCTCGCGGGCTCTTTCGGCCTACTCGTCCGCGCTTTCGGCTGGCCCGCTGGAACGGAACCGACTAGTCTTGCAAACACCCTGAAATCGTGGAGTTTTTCGGGTTCTTTCCGGGCCCGGAGGGCCGAAGGCGCATTGTGACCGTTCCGACCGCTTCCATCCGCAATCCCGTCGTGCTGGTGCCTGCCCGCATGGCCTCGACCCGCCTGCCGGGCAAGCCGCTCGCCGATATCCTCGGCCTGCCCATGATCGTGCAGGTGTGGCGGCGGGCGATGGAGGCGGGCATCGGCCCGGTCTGGGTGGCGGCAGCCGAGCCCGAAATCGCCGAGGCGGTGACGCGGGCAGGCGGCAAGGCGGTGCTGACGCGGCCCGATCATCCGTCGGGTTCCGACCGCATCGTCGAAGCCCTCGACCAGATCGATCCCGCCGGCGAGTTCGATGCCGTGGTCAACGTGCAGGGCGACTTGCCGACGCTCGACCCGGCTCTGCCGGTGCGGGCACTCGGGCTGCTCGATGACGGGGCCGTCGATCTGGGCACGCTCGCCGCCGAAATCCGGGTCGAGAACGAGCGTACCGATCCCAACGTGGTCAAGGCGGTGGTGGCCGCGGCCCCCGGCGCCGACCAGGGGCGCGCCCTTTACTTCAGCCGCGCCACGGTGCCCGCGGGCGATGGCCCGCATTACCACCACATCGGCCTTTACGCATGGCGGCGCAAGGCGCTCGCGCGCTTCGTCGCGCTGCCGCCGAGCCCGCTCGAGATGCGCGAGAAGCTCGAGCAACTGCGCGCGCTTGAGGCGGGCATGCGCATCGACGTTGCCTTCGTTGACACGGTTCCGCTCGGTGTCGATACTCCGCGCGACCTTGATCGCGCCCGCGAAATTCTCGCAGCGGCGCAGGCAAACAGGCCCGGCCGATGACCGACAGCAACGACAACGCCACCGCCGATCCGGCCAATACCATCGTTTTCCAGGGCTACGCCGGGGCCTATTCCGACCTTGCCTGCCGTCAGGTCTATCCGGCCATGACCAGCCTGCCGTGCCCGACCTTCGAGGAAGCCTTCGCCGCGGTCGAGGAAGGCCGGGCGCGTCTTGCCATGATCCCCATCGAAAATTCGGTTGCCGGACGCGTTGCCGATATTCACCAGCTTATCCCGCACGCGCAGTTGCACATGATCGGCGAGCACTTCCAGCGCGTGAACCATCACCTGCTGGCGGTAAAGGGCGCGACGCTCGCGGGCATAAAGGTCGCACGCAGCCACGTTCATGCGCTGTCGCAATGCCGCATCTTCCTGCGCAAGCACGGCATCCGCTCGATCGTGCATGCCGATACCGCCGGTGCGGCGCGCGACATCGCGGAAAAGGGCGATGCGAGCGAGGCGGCGATTGCCTCGGAACTGGCGGCGGAAATCTACGGGCTTCAGTCCCTTGCCGCCAACATCGAGGATGCCGCTCACAACACCACGCGCTTCGTCATCTTCGCACGCGAGCCGGTCGATCCCGGCGCCGACAACGGCCCGGCGATGACCGCCTTCCTGTTCCGCGTGCGCAACATCCCCGCCGCGCTCTACAAGGCGCTGGGCGGCTTCGCCACCAATGGCGTCAACATGACCAAGCTCGAGAGCTACATGGTCGAAGGCAACTTCGCCTCGAGCGAGTTCTATGCCGAGGTCGAAGGCCACCCGGAACACGGCGCGCTCAAGCTTGCGCTCGAGGAATTGCAGTTCTATTCGGAAAAAGTGCGCATTCTCGGCACCTTCTCCCAGCACCCCTTCCGCCGCGGCGGCTGATCGGCCGTCTCGCCTGTCCAGAGTATCTTTTCATGGAAGCCTTCATCATCTCCCTTGGCGTGGTTGCGGTCGCCGAAATCGGCGACAAGACGCAATTGCTCGCCATCGTTCTCGCCGCCCGCTACCGCGCGCCATATGCCATCTGCGCAGGCATATTCATCGCCACTATTGCCAACCACGCGCTGGCGGCGCTGTTCGGCGGGCTGGTCGCAGACTGGCTCGGCCCCATCTGGCTGCGCTGGATCCTGGCGGCGAGCTTCATCGCCATGGCCGGCTGGGTGCTGGTGCCCGACAAGGCCGACGATGGCCCTTCGACCGCCGCGCGCGCAAGCGCCTTCGTCGCGACATTGGTTTCGTTCTTCCTGGTCGAGATCGGCGACAAGACCCAGATCGCCACCATCGCGCTCGCCGCGCGCTATCACGACATTTTCGTCGTCACGGCGGGCACGACGCTTGGCATGATGGCGGCAAACGTTCCGGCGGTGTGGCTCGGTGAAGTGGCGGCGACGAAACTGCCGATGAAGCTCATGCGCTTCGTCGCGGCGGCGATCTTCGCGGCACTTGGGCTCGCCGCGCTGTTCAATATCGGCAAGGTTTTCGGCTGAGGCTCAGGCCAGCCCGTTCATCCATTCGCCGATCAGGCGCCTTGCGATGGAGATGGGACGGGGCAGGTGCGCGGTCAGTCCCGCCGCCTCCGCCTCTGCCCGGTCGCGCGCCGCCATCAGCGCGCGCACCTCGTCGCGGGTGAACCAGCGCGCATCGGCCAGTTCTTCTTCGTTGATGCGGACCTCCGTCGTCGCCGCTTCGGCATAAAAGCCCAGCATCAGGTTGGCCGGGAACGGCCAGGGCTGGGAATGGGCGTAATGGGCGGCGGAAATGGCGATGCCGGTTTCTTCCATCACTTCGCGGGCGACGGCTTCTTCCAGCGACTCGCCCGGTTCGACAAAGCCCGCCAGCGTCGAATACATGCGGTTGTCGCGGCCTGGGCGGCGGCCCAGCAGGCAGCGATCGCCGTCAACCACCAGCATGATGACGGCGGGGTCGGTGCGCGGGAAGTGATGCAACCCGCAATCGGCATTGGTGCAGACGCGCACGTGGCCCGCTTCCTGCGCCACGGTCGGTGCGCCGCAATTGCCGCAGAAACGGTGGCGCCGGTGCCAGTAGGCGAGCGCGCGGGAATGAGCCAGCATCTGCGCGTGGGCGTTGCTCATGGTCGCGGCAATGTCGCGCACGTCCATGAATTCGCCGCGTCCGGCCAGTGCCGGGTGGGTGGCGGGATCGTCGAGATGCGAGATGTCGGCGGAAAACACCGCCTTCTCTCCATGAATGGCAAGCAGCGTCGGCGGCGCCTCGGGATGCGCCAGCGCCAGCGCTTCCGCCGTCGCCATGAAGGCGGGCGCGGCTTCGGGGCCCGGTGCCACGAAATGCTTGTCGCGCCATGTCAGGATGACGACGCTGCCCGCGTCGGCAAGCTGGCGCGCCACCCAGTCCGCGTCCTTGCGCAAGAGCCCGGCGCGGTCGAGACCGCCGCCGGCAAAGACGTTGGCGGGGCGATGGCGGAAGACGTCGCTCATGGACGGCCGCCCCCGCGCGAAAACAATGTCAGCGAAAACCAGTCTTTCTCGTCCGACCACGTGGCGCGTGGAACGAAGCCGAGCGCGGAAAGCTCGTCACGCAAGGCGTCCACATCGAACTTGCGCGATATTTCGGTGTGGATGCGCTCGCCGGCTTGGAAAGCGACATCGAGATCGAGGTCATCGAGCCGCGCCGACTGGTCGCGGTCGCTTTCCAGATGCATTTCGATCCGGCTGGCGCCTGTGTTCCAGAAGGCGACATGACGGAACCGGCTGGGCCGGAAATCCCCGTGAAAGCGCGCATTCAGGTGCGCCAGCATGTTGCGGTTGAAGGCCGCGGTGACGCCTTCGCCATCGTTGTAGGCGGCATGAAGCACGTCCTCGTCCTTGATGCGGTCGCAGCCGAGCAGGAAGAAATCGCCGGGCAGCATCGCGGCATGAATGTGGCGCAGGAAGCCGGCGCGCTCGTCTTCGTTGAAGTTGCCGATGGTCGAGCCGAGGAACAGGAACATCCGCCGCCCATCGGGCGCCGGGTGAAGTGCGGCGAGGGCATCTTCGTAGGTGCCTTCGATGCCGCGAATGGTCAGATCGTCGTAGCGGGCGATGAGCGCGCGGGCGCTGTCTGCCAGCATTTCGCCGGAAACGTCGATGGGCGCGAAATGAACCTGCGGGGCACGCGCCGAATAGGCTTCAAGTAGCAGCCGCGTCTTGACCGCGGAACCGGAACCCAGCTCGACGATTTCGACCGGGCCGGTCGCTTCGGCGATTTCGCCGGCATAGGCTTTGAGGATCGAGCGCTCGGTCCGGGTCGGGTAGTACTCGGGCGTGGCACAGATGCGCTCGAACAGTTCCGATCCACGCGCATCGTAGAAATACTTGCAGGGCAGCCACTTCTGCGCCGCCGTCAGCCCCGCCACCACGTCGGCGCCGTCGTCCGCAGTTTCAGCGTGATCGATCCGGGTCAGCTGGAAGCGCGGGCCTTCGACAATATTGGCGACGATACTGGGGACGATGCCTGGCATTTTCCTACCAAACCTTTCTTTTGTGCCGGGGGGCATGATAAACCCGGGCCCTGCCGCTTGCAAAAGCCACACCGCCGCCGCCGATCACGATCCCGTCATGGTCCGTCGCGTCACCGGAGTTTCCCCGTTTTGGGCCGTCCCCTCGCCATTTTCGCCGCCATCGCCTCGGCCCTGACCATGAGCCAGTTCATGCGCGCGGCCGTTTCCGTCGTGGCGCCCGATATCATGGCCGAGGCGGGCCTGAGCCCGGAAGCCTACGGCATCGTCGCCGGGTCGTTCTTTCTCGGCGTGGCGCTCGCACAGATACCGACAGGCTTGCTGTTCGACCGTTTCGGGGCGCGGGTCACCATCGCCGGTTCGCTGGTGGTCGCGGGCTTCGGCACTTTTGCCTTCGCCGCCGCCGAAGGATTCGCTGCCCTGTTTGCAGCACGCATGGTGGTCGGCATCGGATTCGCTTCCGCATTGATGGGCGGGTTGGTCGTCGCCTCGCGCTGGTTTGCGCCCGATCGTTTCTCGCAAATTACCGGCCTGTTCGTCGCCGTGTCGGCGGGGGTCGGCCTGATGGGCGCGGCGACGCCGATGGCGTGGCTGTCGGCTGCGCTCGGCTGGCGCGCGTCCTTCGTGGTGGCGGGCGCCTTGACGCTGATCGCGGCGGGGCTGGTGTGGTCGCTGGTGCGCGACGCACCACCCGGCCATCCCTGGCACAAGCGGCGCATCGAAAGTGCCGGCGAACAGATCCGCGGCTATCTCACCATCCTGCGCCTGCCCGGCATCGGCTGGATCATGTTCATGGCGGCGGTCGGCTATTCGACGATGATCACCATCGTCGGTGTGTGGGGCGGGCCGTACCTGCATGACGTGCACGGGCTCGACGGCATCGCGCGCGGCAACGTGCTGACGGCGCTGGTGGTGGGCACCATCGTCGGCCTGCTTGTCTACGGGCCGCTCGATCGCTGGGTCGACAGCCGCAAATACGTGGTGATCTGCGGGGCATTGCTGTCGGCGGCCCTGCTCGGCGCCTTTGCCGCCCTCTCGAAGCCGCCGGTCGCGGTGGTGGTGGCGCTGTTCTTCCTCTATGGGGTGATCGGCTCCTATTACATCACCAACATCACGCTGGGCCGCGCCCATTACCCCGATCACCTGATCGGGCGCGGCGTGACCACGGTCAACCTGTGCACGTTCCTGGGCGTGATGGCGGTGCAATTCGCTTCCGCCCGCATGATGGGCCTTTTCGGCACGGGTGCCGCCGGGGCGACGGTGCCCGAGGCCGCCTACCGGGTGCTGTTCGCAGCACTCGCCCTTTACGCGCTGATCGGCGGGCTTTGCTACTTCCGCACCCGCGACGTGCGGCCGTCGGCGGAACGGGCGCGTAAATCCGCGGATTCCTGAGAAATATTTTTCCCTGATTCAGTTGCCGAAGCCGTGGGTGGATTTGGTATAGTGCGCGCGGAAGGCTGGCGGTGGACGAGCGCCCCGCCAACCCGGTCAGGTCCGGAAGGAAGCAGCCGTAACGGGTCTTGCCCGGGTCATTGTCAGTCTTCCACCCGCCCGCGTTGCTACCGACGCGTTTTCACCCGAGAGGAGCCCTCGGCCGTCCGGCCCGCGATCGCGCCATGAGCGAAAAGACCGCCCCAAGCCCCGCGTCCGAAAAGCCCTATCAGGTGCTTGCCCGCAAGTACCGGCCCCAGAACTTTGCCGAACTGATCGGCCAGGATGCCGTCGTCACCACGCTGCGCAATGCCATCGCCGCCGACCGGCTGGCCCATGCATGGCTGCTGGCGGGCGTGCGCGGTGTCGGCAAGACGACGACGGCGCGCATTCTTGCGCGCGCGCTCAATTGCATCGGCCCCGACGGCAAGGGCGGCCCCACCGCCGAACCCTGCGGCGAATGTCCGAACTGCAAGGCCATCGCCGACGACCGCCATCCCGACGTCATCGAAATGGACGCGGCATCGCGCACCGGCGTCGACGACATCCGCGAATTGATCGAGCAGGTGCGCTATCGCCCGACCAGCGCCCGCTACAAGGTCTACATCATCGACGAAGTGCACATGCTTACCACCAACGCCTTCAACGCCCTGCTGAAGACGCTGGAGGAACCGCCCGAGCACGTGAAGTTCATCTTCGCCACCACCGAAACGCGCAAGGTGCCGGTAACGGTGCTGTCGCGCTGCCAGCGCTTCGACCTGCGCCTCGTCCCCGAAGATTTGCTGGCCCGTCATTTCACCTCGGTCGCCGAGGCCGAAGGCGTGACCCTCGATGCGGCCGCCGCGCGCCTGATCGCGCGCGCCGCCGACGGCTCCGTGCGCGACGGGCTGTCGATCCTCGACCAGGCGGTGGCGGGCGCTGCCAAGGGCGAAGCCATCGGCGAGGCCGCCGTCCGCGCCATGCTGGGCCTTGCCGACCGCACCCAGGTCTTTGATCTGTTCGAGGCGGTCATGCAGGGCGATATCGCCCGTGGCCTCGACCTCGTGACCGCCGCCGCCGCCGCGGGCGCTGATGCGGAAAGCATGATCGGCGATCTCTTGGAACTCACCCATTGGCTGACGCGGGTCAAGATCACCCCCGCCATTGCCGACGATCCCGTCGTGCCCGAAGCCGAACGCGTCACCGGGCGCAAGCTTGCCGCCGGCCTCGGCATGGCGGTTCTGGCCCGCGCCTGGCAGATGCTGCTCAAGGGATTGTCGGAAGTGCAGGCTGCGCCGCAGCCGATGAAGGCGGCGGAAATGGTGCTGGTGCGCCTTGCCCATGCGGCAAACCTGCCGCCGCCCGCCGATCTCATTGAAAAGATTCAAAAGGGCGAGGGTGCCGCGCCCGCAGCGCGCCCCGCATCCCCGTCAAAGCCGCCGGCAGGCGGTAACGGCGGCGGCACTGGCGCGCGGGCCACGCTCGATGCGTCGCGCGGCTCGGCCAAGGCCCAGCCCGCGCCTGAACCCGCACCGGAACCCGAGCCCAGCGCGGAACCCACGGCCCAGTTGCCGACCAGTTTCGTCGCCATGGTCGAACTGCTCGACAGAAATCGTGAGGCGCGGCTTGCCGGTGAATTGCGTACGGCCGTGCATCTCGTTCGTTACGAACCCGGCCGCGTCGAATTTCGCCTGAACGATCGTGCCGACGGCACGCTCGCCAACCGGCTCGGCCCGGCGCTGGCGAAACTGACCGGCGCGCTCTGGGCGATTTCGCTGTCGTCGGAACCGGGCGATCCGACATTGGCCGAACAGGCATCGAGCGCCGCCGAGGCGCGCCGCCGCCAGGCCGCCGAACATCCGCTGGTCAAGGCGGCGCTCGCCGCCTTCCCGGGTGCGAAGATCGTCGATGTAACGGGCGGGGCGCCTGCGGCGGCCGTGGCCGAGCAGCCGATGCCTGATCCGGACGCTGACGGCGACATGGACCCCGATATCATGGTGCCCGACGAGGAACCGCCCCCGCCGGGTTCCGAGGAGGATTACTAGATGAAGAACCTGGGCCAGATGATGAAGCAGGCGCAGGAGATGCAGGCGCGCATGCAGGCCATGCAGGAACGCCTCGAACTGGAAGAGGTTTCGGGTGCGTCGGGCGGCGGCATGGTCAGCGTGACGCTCAACGGCAAGGGCGTATTGCGGCGCATCAAGATCGATCCGTCCCTTGTTGCACCCGATGACGTCGAAATGCTCGAGGACCTGATCGTTGCTGCCTTCAACGATGCGAAGGCGAAGGTCGAGGCGATGGTTTCGGAAAAGATGTCGGAACTGACCGGCGGCATCCAGCTGCCGCCCGGCTTCAAGATGCCGTTCTGACGGGCCCGCCCCCTTGGCCGCTCCCGAGATCGAAAGACTGATTGCCGTGCTCGCCAAGCTGCCGGGGCTTGGCCCCCGCTCGGCGCGCCGCGCCGCACTCCATCTGCTCAAGCGCCGCGATTCGGTGATGGCGCCGCTCGCTCGCCTGCTCGACGAAGCGGCGGCGGCGGTCACCACCTGTTCGGTCTGCGGCACCCTCGATTCGACCGATCCTTGCGCCGTCTGCGCCGACCCCGGGCGCGACACCACGCAGATCTGCGTGGTCGAGGAAGTGGGGGATTTATGGGCGCTGGAACGCGCCGGCGCCTTCAAGGGCCGCTATCACGTGTTGGGCGGCGTGCTGTCGGCGCTGGACGGTATAGGGCCGGAAGAACTCAACATCGCGCGGCTCGTTGCGCGTGCGGGCGAAGACGGCTGCCGCGAGGTGATCCTCGCCCTTTCCGCCACCGTCGATGGCCAGACCACGGCCCATTACATCGCCGAGCGGCTCGCCTCCCTCGGGGTCAGCGTCACGCGCCTTGCCCACGGCGTGCCCGTCGGCGGAGAGCTCGATTATCTTGACGACGGCACCCTGTCGGCGGCGCTTCGCGCGCGTCGCCCGGTCTAGACCCCGCGGGCGACGTTGGCATCGCGCCCAAGAAGTGCTG
>Ga0222714_10002425_pt1 | contig 19689 bp, 17 predicted proteins | sample C33_3DmetaG_FD_165048 | JGI IMG/M metagenome (GOLD analysis project Ga0222714, IMG submission 165048) | Estuarine water microbial communities from San Francisco Bay, California, United States - C33_3D | ecosystem: Environmental > Aquatic > Marine > Unclassified | place: USA: California...
GGCCCCGGCCAGTGCGACGAACATGCCGCGCAGGATCGTGCGGGCGTTGTCGAGTTCGGAGCCCTGAAGGGTGTCAGCACTCCAGGCGTGGATCTGCTCCTCCAACGCCAGGGCCTCGGCGAGCGCGCCTTCGGCGTCCCCGGCGGCAAGTCGCTCGTCGAAGGTTGTCTGGTGGGCGAGTGCGACCGTGCGCAGTGAGGGAGCTCCGGGCGCCACATCAGTGTCGGTGCTTTCCGACGTTGCCGGGGATGTGATCGGCGCAGCCGTCGACGTCCCACCATCACCGCGGACATGGGAGGCAAGGTCCTCAAGGCTGATCGAGTCGCCAGCCGGGATGACGATTTGCCGGTCGCGGTGGCGCAGGGTGACGCCACCAGCGCCAAAGACCGTGGCGGTCCCGGACTCGATCTCGAGAATGATGGCGGTGTGCTCGTCGACACCGAGGACGCCGACCTGGTCGGGCAGTGACTCCTCCATGGTGGTCAGGCGCTCGGCACCGAGGTAGCAAAAGCGGGTGTCGTGCCGGCCGCCCTCGCGGTTGTCGTAGTGCGGAATGACTGCGGCGCGAATTCCGAGCAGGCTGCCGAGCAGGTCGAGCCCGGCATCCCAGCGAGGCTCGTCGCCGACTTTGTAGATCTCGTAGACGGGGATGGAGAACTCGCCGAGGGTCACGGCGGCGGCGCTGCCGACGACAGCGGTCCCACCTCGGCCGATCATGTCGAGCATGGCGGTCGGGACGGGGGTGTCGATCCATTGCCGCAGGGCGTACGACGGGCTGCCCGGGCCGGCGAACAGCCAATCCGCGCGGTTCATCGTCGCCAGGGCCCGCTCGCGCGTGGTGGCTGGCTCGTCGCGACGTCGCCAGCGGGCAACGTCGATGTCGCGCCCCACCGATTCGCTGAAGTACCCGCGGATCTTGTCGGTGAGATCGTCGGCGTTGACCTGGAAGCCGAAGGGGGTGTCGAGCATGGCGGCGACCCCGGGAGCACCTGCGAGCAACTCTCGATGCAACTTCACCATGGTGGGTGAGGTTTCTCCGGAACCGATAATGACAAGACGAGCGGGCATCGACCCAGTCTCCTAGATCGATGCCCGCTCGTCGTGTTGGGGTCAGGCGGTCGCGGGTCCTTCGCCGTACTTGTTGGGGCCGGGCGTGCCCGGGAGCAGCGCGAACACGAGCAGCACGATGCCACCGACGCCGCAGGCGAATATGAGCAGATACCACCAGCCAGACTTATCCGAATCGTGGAGGCGGCGCACCCAGACGGCGATGACGGGAATGATCGTGGCCAAGACCCACACGGCCAGGAGAAGTCCTCCCACGATGGCGAGTGGGCTCAGGGACCCTTCTTGGCTTCCCGATAGCCCGACGAAGTAGATGATGTAGAGCACGGTATTCACGATGATCATGAATAGGTAGAACCACCAGAACTCCGAGCGGCTCGCGCGGCCCTGGAAGGTGGCGTAGTTGCTGAATACGTGTTTGACGGCGGCCCCGAAGCCCATGTCTCCTCCTCAACTAAGGCCGGGCGCACTCGCCGCGGCAACTACGCCCGACCTTAGCGCGTGATGGCGGGAAAGTGGTGCAAGTCGACTAGGCCGTGGCGGGCCCTTCACCGTACTTGTTGGGCCCTGGGGTGCCCGGGAGCAGCGCGAACACGAGCAGCACGATGCCACCGATGCCGCAGGCGAATACGAGCAGATACCACCAGCCGGACTTGTCCGAGTCATGGAGGCGGCGCACCCAGACGGCGATGACGGGAATGATCGTGGCCAGGAACCAAGTGCCTAGGAGTATGTATCCAACGATGTCTTGCGTACTCAGTGACTCAGTGGTGCCTCCCCACAAGTCCAAGAGGGCGTAGATGATGTAGAGCAAGACGTTCACGATGATCATGAATAGGTAGAACCACCAGAACTCCGAGCGGCTCGCGCGCCCCTGAAAGTTGGCGTAGTTGCTGAACACATGCTTAACGGCTTGACCAAAGCCCATGTCGCCTCCTCAGATGCTGCAGGAGCTCCGCGGACCTGCAGATGCAAATGACAATAGGGGCTGGCGAGTGGACCCTGGAGTACTTCGCCCAGTTTCTCGTGGTGTGGCGGCCTGAGCGGTAGCGTCGCGCCGTGGATGTCGACTCGGCCCGGGCTCTTGTGCGGACTCGGCTTGAGGAGTTCGCTAGCAACGAGCACATTCGTGACATCGAATTTGGTCTGCTCCACCATCGCGAGTTGGTCGGGCACGAATCGATCGGTGGTGCGCCAATCGGACGCGCCTTCCGCATCGCATCAATGACGAAGAGTTTCACCGCCGCGGCCATCCTCGCGCTGCGAGACGGGGGCGCACTGGCCCTCGATGACCCGGTGGCGAAATACCTGCCATCCCTGACGCGTGTTGGGCTCCCGGACGATGGACCGGAGTTGCGGATCCGTCACCTGCTGACGATGACGGCGGGTTTCCCCACCGACGATCCGTGGGGGGATCGGCAGGAGGGCCTTCCGATTGAGGAGTTCGACGAGCTCGGCTCTGCTGGCCTGAGTGTTTGCCGAGTGCCGGGACTGGCTTTCGAGTACTCCAACCTGGGCTACGCGTTGCTCGGCCGCGTGATCGCGAGGGTGACGGGTCGCGCGTATGTCGATGCCGTCCGCGACATTCTCCTGGCCCCGTTGGGACTCGATCGAACGACGTACGACGTGCGGCAGGTCCGCGATCGGGCCATTGGCTGGCACCCACTCGCGTCGGAACAGATCGAACAGTCTGAGCCAACGCCGGGCGCCTTCAGCCCGATGGGTGGGTTGTGGAGCACGGTGTCGGATCTGGCAGCTTGGGTGACGTTCCTGTCATCGGGCTGGCGATCCAAAGCCATTGAGGGACCTCTCGATCGCTGGTCACGGCGGGAGATGCAGTCACCCCAGACCTTCGCCCGGCTTGAGTCCGGGCCTGACGGTTGCGTCGCCCAGTCCTATGGGATGGGCCTGTACGTCGCTGAGAGTTCGGAGCACGGCCGCTTTATCCATCACAGCGGTGGCTACCCCGGCTATGGCTCGCACATGCGGTGGCACCCGGAGTCCGGCTGGGGGATCGTCGCGCTCGCCAATCGCACCTATGCACCCATGGGCAAGACCTGTGCCACGCTGCTCGATGAGATCGTCGGCGAGACCGCAGCCGATGATTCCGAGAGTGTCCTTGGCACTCTCTGGCCCGAGACGATCGCCGCCATGAATCTCGCCGAGTCCTTGCTTATGGAGTGGGATGACAGCGCGCTGGATGACATTGCCGCGATGAACCTGGATCTCGACCAGCCTCGGCACGAGCGTCGGGCGCAGTGGAGCGACTTGACCGCACTCGGCCCATTCGTGCGAGGATCCCTTACCTCGACCAGTCCCGCACATGCCTCGTGGACCATGACGGGGGCGCAAGGGGAACTTCGGATCGACGTGCTCATGTCACCGGAGTACCCCCCGCGCCTGCAAGCCTTGCGGATCGAGCGACGCGAAGGGTAGGTCGTCATGGCCTGGGTGCTGTTGCTCCTTGCCATTGCCGCCGAGGTTGTCGGCACGTTGTCCCTGAAGGCGAGCGAGGGATTCTCCAAGCTTTGGCCGTCGATCGGTGTCGTGGCGGGCTATGCCGTTGCCTTCACCCTGCTGGCGTTTGCCCTCAAGACACTCAATGTCGGTCCGGCGTACGCCATCTGGGCCGGGCTGGGGACCATGGGTGCGGCGATCGGCGGCTGGCTGATCTTCCAGGAGCGCCTGTCGGTGCTCACCGTCAGCGGGATCGCCATCGTCGTGGTCGGTGTGGTGGCGATCACCCTCGGTGAGGGCCGCGCATAGCTGTTGACTTCCTTCGATATCCGACCGTCATGGTTGCTTCCGCCGCGACGAAACAAACCATGACAGTCGGAAACCGTGGGGGTGGCTACTCGGGTGACTCGGGGCGCAACTCGCGGTTGGCCGCCGGCTCAGCAATCTCGGCACGGAACGGGCTGGCGGGGTAGGTGCCGAGAACCCGCAGGTACGCCGAGAAGAACGCGAGCTCCTCGAAAGCCAAACGCAGCGGCTGATCCTCGGGGTGGCCCTCGACGTCGGCGTAGAACTGCGTGGCGAAGAACGTGCCGCCGAGCTGATAACTCTCCAACTTCGTCATGTTGACGCCGTTCGTGGCAAAACCACCCATCGCCTTGTAGAGCGCGGCGGGCACGTTGCGGACGCGAAACACGAACGTCGTAATGACGGGGCCGTTGCCGGCGGGTGCATCAGCGGGACCACGCGACAGCACGAGGAAGCGTGTGGTGTTGTGATGTTCGTCTTCCACGTCTTCCGCGAGGATCTCCAAGCCGTAGAGCTCGGCAGCCAGCCGCGGTGCCAGGGCAGCAACCTTCGGGTCATCGGCTTGCGCCACCTCGCGCGCCGCCCCAGCGGTGTCGTCCGCGACGATCGCCCGCCAGCCATGCTCTCGGATGAGTCGGCGGCACTGGCCCAAGGCGTGAGCGTGGGACCGGACGACCTCGATGTCTTCGACCCGGGTCCCCGGGAGCGCCATCAACTGGAAGTGAATCGGCATGAAGTACTCACCGACGATGTGGAGATCGGACTCCGGAAGCAGGTGGTGGATGTCGGCGACGCGACCGGCGATGGAGTTCTCGACCGGAATCATCGCCAGGTCGACGTCGCCCTCGGCCATGGCGAAGAAGACATCTTCAAAGGTCGCGCACGGCACGGCCGTCAAGTCCGGGTAGACCGCCCGGCAGGCAGCGTCGGAGTTCGAACCGGGCTCGCCCTGGTAGGCGACGCGAGTCGGTGCAGATGCTGCGGACATGGGGGAGAGCCTAGACAGTCGAGTGACCTCGGCTCGTGCCTGCCGTCCGACGGCGGCAGGATGGTGCCGTGACGAACCGTCTGGCGCAGTCGACCTCGCCCTATCTCCAGCAGCACGCGGACAACCCCGTGGACTGGTGGGAGTGGGGCGAGGAGGCCTTCGCCGAGGCCCGTCGTCGCGACGTGCCGGTCTTCGTCTCGGTCGGGTATTCCGCCTGCCACTGGTGCCACGTCATGGCACATGAATCGTTCGAGGATCCGGCGACGGCCTCCATACTCAACGACCACTTCGTCAGCATCAAGGTGGACCGCGAGGAGCGCCCGGATGTCGATGCCGTCTACATGGATGCGACGACCGCCCTGACCGGCCGCGGAGGCTGGCCGATGAGCGTTTTCACCGATAGTGACGGGCGCCCCTTCTATGCGGGCACCTACTTCCCCCCTGAACCGCGACACGGCATGCCGTCGTTCCCGCAGATCCTCGGCGCCATTGCCGAGTCCTGGCGCGATCGCCGTGGCGACCTTGATGCCGCCGCCGGGCGCATCACCGGGGCCCTGGCCGATCGTGATCGACGGATCCAACCGGGGGAGGCGCCGCCGAGCGCTGAGCAACTCGACGCTGCTGTGACTGCGCTCGCTGCTTCGTATGACGCGTCACGCGGTGGCTTCGGTCGCGCCCCTAAGTTCCCGCCGTCCATGCTGTTGGAATTCCTCGCCCGCCATGCCGCGCGCACAGCGGATGGACAAGCGCTCAACATGCTCGCCGGTACCTGCGAGGCCATGGCACGCGGCGGCATCTACGACCAGATCGGAGGAGGCTTCGCTCGCTACGCCGTCGACGACGCCTGGGTGGTGCCGCACTTCGAAAAGATGCTCTACGACAATGCGCTGCTCTTGCGCGTCTACCTCCATTGGTGGCGGCTCACCGGACACCCGCTGGCCGAACGCATCGTCCGCGAGACCGCCGAGTTCTGTCTGCGCGAGATGAGTACGCCGGAGGGCGGATTCGCCGCGGCCTATGACGCCGATAGCGAGGGCGAGGAGGGTCGCTACTACGTGTGGACGCCGCAGCAACTCACTGAGGTCCTCGGTGAGGCTGACGGTCGCTGGGCGGCGAGCGTCTTCACCGTCACTGAGCGCGGCACCTTCGAGCACGGCTCGTCGACCCTGCAGTTGCTGGAGGAGCCCGACGACCTGCTGCGCTACGGCCGCGTGCGCGCCGCTCTGCTGGGCGCACGCCAGCACCGGGTGCCACCGGACCGGGATGACAAGGTGGTGGCCGCCTGGAACGGCCTCATGATCGCCGCCCTCGCCGAGGCTGGTGCGCTCCTGGACCAACCGCGGTGGATTGATGCCGCTCGTCGCGCCGCCGATCTTCTGCTCGCCGTGCACCTCGATGACCACGGCCGACTCATCCGCACATCGCGTGACGGGCGTGCGGGCAACACCGCGGGCGTCCTCGAGGATTACGCCGACGTCGCCGAAGGTCTCCTCACCCTTTACTCCGTTACCGGGGAGGAGGAGTGGTTGGCCGTCGCCGAACTGCTCCTCGAGACGACCCTCGATCATTTCGCGGATGGTGAGGGCGGCTTCTACGACACAGCCGACGATGCCGAGCGACTCGTCCTGCGGCCACGGGACCCGTCCGACACCGCCACTCCCTCGGGCTGGCTGGCCGCCGCGCAGGCTCTGCTCACCGCCTCGGCCCTCACCGGCAATGCTCGCTACCGCGAGTCCGCCGAGTCCGCCCTGTGCATCGTGTCGGCGTACTCGACCCCGGCCCCGCGCGCTGTGGGCTGGGGACTGGCGGCGGCCACCGCCTTGATCGTGGGCCCGCTAGAGGTGGCCGTCGTCGGGGAGGTCGAGGATCCGGTCCGGGACCGGCTGCACCGTGTGGCCCTCATGGGGACGTCACCAGGAGCCGCCGTGGCGGTCGGCACCCCCGGGTCCACCGTCCCGCTCCTAGCCGATCGCGGCCTTGTTAGCGGGGGTTCGGCGGTCTACGTCTGCCAGCACTTCACCTGTGACGCCCCCGTCACCGGTGAGGAGCAGGTCGCCTCGGCCGTGCTCGCTGTCCAGCCCCCGCGGTGACCGGTTGCCCTGACCTGCCCGGATGAGCCGGTCTCTCGGTCTAGCCTTGGCCTCGTGGGACTGTCCGACCTTGTCTACGGCGCGTACGAGCGTCGGCTTCGGCGGCAGATCCCCGCGGACCGGCTGCCGCGCCACGTGGGTGTGATCCTCGATGGCAACCGGCGCTGGGCCACCAGCCAGGGATCGGCCAGCGACGTCGGACATCGGGCCGGGGCCGCGAAGATCGTGGAGTTCCTCGGCTGGTGCGAGGAGGCGGGCGTCGAGGTCGTCACCTTGTGGCTGCTCTCCACCGACAACCTGTCCCGTCCGGCCGATGAGCTCGCGAAACTCCAGGCGATCATCGAACAGACGGTGACCGACCTGGCCCAGACCCGGCGCTGGCGCATTCACCCCATGGGAGCCCTGGACCTACTCCCGGACCACACGGCCCGATTGCTGAAGGATGCGGCCGAGTCGACCGCGGACGTCGACGGCATCTGGGTCAACGTGGCGGTCGGCTACGGCGGTCGCCGTGAGGTCGTGGACGCCGTACGCGCCTATCTCGTGGAGAGCGCCCAACGTGGTGAGTCCCTGGATGAGGTCGCGGCCCGTATCGACGTCGAGAACATCGGTGAGCATCTCTACACGCGCGGTCAGCCCGACCCTGACCTGGTCATTAGGACGTCGGGGGAGCAGCGCCTGTCCGGATTCCTCCTGTGGCAAAGCGCCCACTCGGAGTTCTACTTCTGCGAGGCCTACTGGCCGGACTTCCGGCACGTGGACTTCCTGCGGGCGCTGCGGGCCTACGCCGCTCGGCAGCGTCGCTTCGGCGTCTAGCCGGCTTGCTCGGGTTCTTTCGTCACATGTCCGGGCTCAGCCTGCTGATCTGACGAAAGAACGGATTAGCGGTTCACGGTCATCGGTAATTCACCTGTCGTCCCGGCGTGGCGCGATGGACGGACCCCCGCGCCCGCCTAGTGTCGTTCGATATCGGGTCGGCACCCGGTCGGCCCGCTGGACACGGTGCGCCGCCGTGCGACGCGCCGGCTAGGAGACTTCGTGGCCGCTGCGCGTAGCCGTTCCCGCCGCCCCGCTCACCGCACCTATGTCCTCGACACCTCCGTCCTCCTTTCCGATCCGCACGCGCTGCTGCGCTTCGATGAGCACGAGGTCGTCGTCCCGGTAGTGGTGGTCACCGAATTGGAGGCCAAGCGCACACATCCCGAACTCGGCTACTTCGCCCGGTCGGCATTGCGGCTGCTCGATGACCTGCGCGTCACCCATGGCCGGCTCGACGAACCCCTGCCCGTGGGCGACTCCGGCGGCACGGTGCGCGTGGAGTTGAACCACACTGATCAATCCGTCCTCCCCAGCGGCTTCCAGCTCGGCGACAACGACAGCCGCATCCTCGCGGTGGCGCGCAATCTCGCGGCCGAAGGCTGCGATGTCGTCCTGGTGAGCAAGGACCTGCCGATGCGCGTCAAGGCGTCGGCGGTCGGTCTGCCGGCGGAGGAGTACCTCGCTGAACTCGTCGTCGAGTCCGGCTGGACCGGGATGAGCGAGATTGACGTCGCCGCTGAGATCGTCGATGAGTTGTACGACGAGAACGTCATCGACCTCGATGTGGCCCGTGACCTGCCCTGCCACACCGGACTGGTCATGGTGTCGGACCGGGGCAGTGCCCTCGGCCGAATCACACCGGACAAGCGGGTCCGACTGGTGCGTGGGGATCGCGAGGCGTTCGGACTGCATGGCCGCAGTGCTGAGCAGCGGATCGCGCTCGACATCCTGCTCGACCCCGACGTGGGCATCGTGTCTCTCGGTGGTCGCGCCGGCACGGGCAAGAGCGCCCTCGCGCTGTGCGCGGGCCTTGAGGCCGTCCTGGAACGCCGACAGCACCGCAAGGTGGTCGTCTTCCGGCCGCTCTATGCCGTGGGTGGGCAGGATCTGGGCTACTTGCCCGGCACAGAGAACGAGAAGATGTCGCCCTGGGCCCAGGCGGTCTTCGACACCCTCGGTTCGGTCACCACCTCCGAGGTGGTGGAGGAGGTCCTCGACCGCGGAATGCTCGAGGTCCTGCCCCTCACCCACATCCGCGGCCGGTCCTTGCACGATGCGTTCGTCATCGTCGACGAGGCACAGTCCTTGGAGCGCAATGTCCTGCTCACTGTGCTGTCGCGGATCGGGCGAGACTCCCGGGTGGTGCTCACACACGATGTCGGGCAGCGCGACAACCTGCGGGTCGGGCGCCATGACGGAGTCGTGGCGGTCGTCGAACGGCTCAAGGGGCACCCCCTCTTTGCGCACGTCACCCTGACCCGATCGGAGCGCTCGCCGATCGCCGCGCTGGTCACCGAGATGCTGGAAGATCTGCCCGTCTGAACCGAAAATTCACTGTGAGGTAGATCACTTTTTTGCCCCCATGGGTCGTCAAAAATCCGTACGATTTGCCCGATATAGGCGAATGACAATCCTGGGATATTCGTGACCTCCGCGTGACATTTGGCCGATCGTTGGGCACCGTATGGGGGTGCTCAAGCGTACCTGGACCTGGCCGTTGGCAGTCTCCGCGACCCTGGCCCTCTCCGTCGCGCCCTTGGCGACGGCGGCCGTCGCTGCCGCCCCCGCGGCGGAGTCGACGAGCGGATCGGCCAGCGTCGTCGTGACTCCGGCGAGCAAGCGCGATGCCGAGCTGCCGACCAACCAGCGACAGCCCAAGGTGCCCAACCCGCCCGATCTCGGCGATGCGCCGTGGACCACGGACGAGGCCAAGGACATGAAGGGCTACCGGCTGAGCACCTACACCGGCAAGTACTACGACAAGCGCCTCGAGCAGTACCGCCTCTGTGTAGTTCAGCGGGAGTCCGGCGGCAACTACGACCTGAACTCCTACTACCAGGGCGCCTACCAGTTCGGACCCTTCTGGGCCAACACGATCATTACTCGGCTCAAGCCCGAGATCTCGGCCGTCTACGGCAACGCGGGCGTGGGGCAACTCAACAGGCTCGCGGGCATGCGCATCAGTTCCTGGCCGCGCTTCTGGCAGGACGCCGCATTCTGGACGATCTTCGACAACGGCGCGGGCTACTCCAACTGGTCCGGTGGCAATTGGTACTGCGATCACCGACCCAACAAGGAGAGTGGCTGGCCGAGCGCTGACCACTGGAACTACACCGCGCTCGAGCGCAGCGCCGGCGACCGGACCGGATCGAATTCGGGCGCCTCGGACTCCACGACGAAGTCCAGCCGCGCGGCGACCGGCACCCCGGCCAACAGCAAGAAGATCGCCCGCACGTACATCGCCAAGAAGTACGGCTGGGATCGGTCGGAGTTCACTGCGCTGAAGAACATGTGGTGGCGCGAGAGCAATTGGCGCTACGAGGTCGTCAACAATCATCCGAACGGCCCCTGGTACGGCCTCGCGCAGGTGACCGGCGGCTTCATCAACGACCAGGGCTACACGGTGAAGCAGTACATGTCGTCACCGCGTATCCAGGTCAGGGTCGGTACGGCGTACATCAAGCAGCGCTATGGCTCACCGTCCAAGGCGTGGAGTTTCTGGCAGTCCAACGGCTGGTATTAGAGCCCGCTACTCCTTCGGGGGACCGACGGGGATCGTCAGCGCCATAGGTCGCAACGTGTCCTCGAAGAAGTCATTTCCCTTGTCGTCGACCACCACGAACGCCGGGAAGTCGACAACGTCGATCTTCCACACCGCCTCCATGCCCAGCTCGGGGAAGTCGATGACCTCGACGGAGCGAATGTTGTCCTGGGCGAGAATCGCGGCCGGGCCACCGATCGAACCGAGGTAGAAGCCGCCGTTCTCCTGGCAAGCCTTGGTGACCGCCGGACTCCGATTGCCCTTGGCCAGCATCACGAATGAACCACCGGCCTTCTGGAACTCATCGACGTACGCATCCATTCGCCCAGCCGTGGTCGGGCCGAATGACCCGGACGGCATCCCCTCGGGTGTCTTCGCGGGCCCGGCGTAATAGACGGCGTGATCGCGCAGGTACGCCGGCATTGGCTCGCCGCGGTCGAGCATCTCCTTGATCCGCGCATGCGCGATGTCGCGCGCGACAACGAGCGGCCCGGTGAGCGAGACCCGCGTCTTGACCGGCAGGGTCGACAGTTGGTTGCGGATCTCGTCCATCGGGCGATTGAGATCGACCTGGATCGCTTCAGCCTCGTCGTCGTGCTCGACATCGGGGAGGTAATGCGCGGGATCGCGCTCGAGTTGCTCAAGGAAGGCACCCTCGGCAGTGATGCGAGCGAGCGCCTGACGGTCGGCTGAACAGGAAACCGCGATGGCCACCGGCAATGAGGCGCCGTGCCGCGGTAGTCGGATGACGCGTACGTCGTGGCAGAAGTACTTGCCGCCGAACTGAGCGCCGATGCCGAAGTGTCGCGTCATCTCAAGGACCTCGGCCTCCATCTCGAGGTCGCGGAAGCCGTGGGCATCCATGGACCCGTGGACGGGGAGAGAGTCGAGGTAGCGTGCGCTGGCGTACTTCGCGGTCTTGAGAGCGAACTCCGCGCTGGTGCCGCCGACGACGATGGCCAGGTGGTACGGCGGGCACGCCGCGGTCCCGAGCGAGCGCAGGGCCGTGTCGAGGAAGGTGCGGAAGCGTTCGGGCGTGAGAAGCGCCTTGGTCTCTTGGAAAAGGAAACTCTTGTTCGCAGAGCCGCCGCCCTTGGCCATGTACAGCAGCTCATAGATGGTTTCGTGGCCTGGTTTGGTGTCGGCATAGAGCTCAATCTGTGCGGGGAGATTCGTGCCGGTATTGCGCTCATCCCACATGGTCAGCGGCGCCATCTGCGAGTAGCGCAGGTTGAGTTGTGCGAACGCGTCGAAGACTCCGCGGCTGATCGCTGATTCATCCGGTCCCTGGGTGAGGACGTGCTGGCCGCGCTTGCCCATGACGATCGCCGTGCCGGTGTCCTGGCACATCGGCAGCACACCACCCGCTGACACGTTTGCGTTCTTCAGCAGATCGAGGGCGACGAAGCGATCGTTGGGGCTGGCCTCAGGGTCGTCGATGATCGCGCGCAGTTGTTCGAGGTGCCCGGGCCGCAGCAGATGCGATATGTCGCGGATCGCCTCGAAGGTGAGCAGCCGCAGTACCTCGGGATCGACCTCGAGGAAGGATCGCCCCGCACCCTCGACCACGCGAATGCCATCGGTCGTGATGAGCCGGTACGTCGTCGTATCCGGTCCGAGGGGGAGCATATCGGCGTAGGTGAAGTCAGCCATGAAGCCAGCCTAGGCCGGTCCCCCTCCGGTACGGTCGGCGCCGTGACCTCTCCCGCCATCGCCGTCCTCGGCGAACGCATCGTTGACCTCGTCCCCGGTGAGGACCCGGCGGCCTACCGTGCCGTGGCGGGCGGATCCCCGGCCAATGTGGCGCTCGGCATCCAGCGTCTGGGCGCTCAGGCTGTGCTGCTCGGTCGTTCCGCCAACGACGGGCTCGCCGAACTGCTCGACCAGGCGATTGCGGACAACGGCCTGCCGACCGCGGGCATCCTGCGCCGTGACGGGTCGAGCCTGCTCGCCGTGTGCACCCGCAACGCCGATGGGTCGGTGCAGTACGCCTTCTACTACGAGACGGCACCCGACCTGCGCTGGAACGCGGCTGATCTCGACGAGGCCCTGGGTGCCGCGCGCTCGGCGGGAGCTCGTGCCTGGCACACCGGATCCCTGGTGAGCTGGCTTGGGACCGGGGTCGACGACCTCATCGCGGCCTGGCGGGCTGCTGCCGACGCCGGTGACCTGACGTTGAGCTATGACCCGAATGCCCGACCGGGCACGATCCCGCGAGAGGAGATGCGGGCGCACGTCGAGGCGTTTGTTGCTGCGAGCGACGTTGTGAAGGTGAGTGACGAGGACCTGCACTACCTCTACCCCGATCGCACGCCCGAGGAGATGTGCGCCCGGTGGATAGAGGCAGGCCCGGGACTCGTCGTACTCACACGGGGACCGAATGGGGTGGCGGCCTGGCGGCACGGCCACGACGTGATCGAGGTGCCGGGGCGCTCGGTGACGGTGGCGGACACGGTCGGCGCCGGTGACACGATCTCCGCGGCCCTGCTCGTCGGTCTCGGTGATGCCGGCGTACTCGGGGGAGATCTGTCGGCGCTCAGCGACGATCAGGTGCGCGAGATCTTGGAGCGGGCCGTGGCGGCGGCTGCCATCACGTGCTCGCGGGAGGGCGCTCAACCGCCAACCCGCGCCGAGGTCGACGCCTCTTTGTAGCACTCGGCGAGGGGGTCTAGCGGGCGCTGCTGAAGTCGACGACGGCGTACCGGCTCAACTTGTCGAGCCGGTGCTCGCTGGACACCTGCCGAATGGTGCCGCTCTTGCTGCGCATGACGATCGAATGGGTTTGCGCGCCGTGTGAGGTGTAGTGAACGCCGCGCACGAGTTCGCCATCGGTAATGCCGGTGGCGCAGAAGAACACGTTGTCGCCGGTCACAAGGTCGTCGGTGGTGAGCACGCGGTCAAGGTCATGGCCGGCGGCGATGGCGCGCTCGCGCTCTTCGTCGTCTCGCGGCCACAGCATTCCCTGGATCGTGCCGCCCAGACATTTCACGGCGCACGCGGTGATGATGCCTTCCGGAGTGCCACCGATGCCCATGAGCAGATCGACGCCGGTGCCCTCGCGCATCGCCATGATGGCACCGGCCACGTCACCGTCACTGATGAACTTGATGCGTGCGCCCGCTTCTCGCACTTCCGTGACCAGGTCATCGTGTCGAGGACGATCGAGGATGCACACGGTGAGGTCGTGGATCGACATCCCCTTGGCAGCTGCGACGCGGCGCAGGTTTTCACCGCACGGCGCCGTGATGTCGACGACCGCGGCGGCTTCGGGACCGGTGACGAGTTTGCGCATGTAAAAGACGGCACTCGGGTCATACATGGCGCCACGCTCGGCCACCGCGAGGACGGCAATGGCGTTGGACATGCCCTTGGCGCACAGCGTCGTGCCATCGATCGGATCGACGGCCACGTCGACGGCCGGACCGGTCCCGTCACCGACGGCCTCCCCGTTGAAGAGCATCGGGGCGTCGTCCTTCTCGCCCTCGCCAATGACGACGACGCCGTCCATCGAGACGCCACTGATGAGCTGTCGCATGGCATTGACGGCGGCGCCGTCGGCACCGTTCTTGTCTCCGCGACCCACCCAGCGAGCGGCGGCCATCGCCGCGGCCTCGGTGACGCGCACGAGTTCGAGGGCAAGGTTGCGATCGGGGGCCTCAGGTTCGGGGCTGCTCATGGGGCGACCCTCTCACGGGAGGGTCGCGAAGATGTGCGGGAGACGACTATCAGGGACGATGGTCCCGTGTCGGACACGGATGCACCGCGCTCACAGCCGCCGCAGGATGATGAGTTGCGCCCGACCGGCCGTCGCAATGCGCGTCTGGGCCAAACCGTCTGGGACATGGTGCGCTCCCTGGCACTGGTACTCCTCGCCGTGGCCGTCGTGCTGCTGCTCACCTGGCGTCCGCAGCCCGAAGCCGTCAAGGTCGTCGATCCGACCCCCGTACTTGTCCAGGCGCGCATCGAGGCGCCGTACCCGGTGCTCTATCCCGCTGATCTGGATGCCGCCTGGCGCCCCACGAGCGCACGTTGGGCGGTGACCGAAGCGTCCGATCCCGACCCGGCGTGGCATGTCGGATTCGTTACGCCGGCCGACACCTACGCGCAGATCGGTCAGTCAGCCTCGGAGTCGGAGTCCTACATCGCTCAGCAGACAGGCGGTGGCGAGGTCGTGTCGGTCGGCGGCGAATGGCAGCGCTACGAGGGCCCGGGCGCTCGGGGGGACATCGAACGGTCGCTCGTCCGCGTCGTTGGCGGTGTCACGGTGGTCGTCGGGGGTACGGCGAGTTGGGAGGAGCTGCAGTTCCTCGCCGATCGACTCAGTTCGGAGGCTCTTCCTGGCTGAGGCGCACTTCGGCCCCATCAAGCCACGCGGTGCAGATACGCGCCCACTCCTCGCCGGCTTCCCACAGCGCGAGCGCCTCTTCCAAAGTGGTGTCACCCGCCTCGAGCTTCGCGACGATGTCCGCGAGCGCCGCGCGGGCCTGCTCGTACGTCGGCTGCTCGTCGCCCGCGGAGGTTGCATCGCTCACAGCACTCACCCTAGATCCTGGACCTGGACGGTGAACCCGCCATGGGCGACGCGCACACCGAGGTGATCCCCCGACGAGATATCGGCGACGTCGCGGACGACCGCGCCGTCCAGGGTGCGGACGACGGCGTACCCGCGCTCCAGTGTGGCCGCCGGTGACAAGGCGGTGAGGCGCGCGACCAGGTGCTCAAGGTCATGGCGACCATGGGTGATCCGCGAGGTCAGGGACCGATGCAGCGACCGGCGTTGGCGGTCGATGAGATCGACCTCCGCGGTGAGGCGACGGGATACGGCTCGGCGCGTGCGTTCGCGCGCTCCCGCGATGAGGGCGATCTCCTCGGCGAGGTCCGGGATGATCCGCTTGGCCGCATCAGTGGGGGTGGACGCGCGCAGGTCGGCCACCAGGTCAATGAGCGGCACGTCCTTCTCGTGACCGATCGCGCTCACCACCGGCACCCGAGAGGCCACGACGGCGCGCACGAGTCGCTCGTTGCTGAAGGGCAGCAGATCTTCGACACTGCCGCCGCCGCGGGCGATGACAATGACATCTACCTCGGGTACGTCGTTGAGGTCACTGAGGGCGGCGACCATGGCGGTCACGGCGCTCGCGCCCTGCACGGCAACCTCCCGAATCTCGAACGTCACGGCCGGCCAGCGGCGTTCGGCGTTCTCCACCACGTCGGTCAAGGCGGCGCTGGCTCGACCACTGATGAGCCCCACCCGGCGCGGCAGGAAGGGCAGGGGACGCTTGCGCGCGGCGGCGAAGAGGCCCTCGGCTTCGAAGAGCGCTCGGAGGCGTTCGATCTCTTCCAGCAGCGCACCCCGACCCACCGCTCGGAATTCGCGGGCGCGGATCTGCAGCGTGCCGCGGCCCTCATAGAACTCCGGCTTGCCATGCACGATGACGCGCTGGCCCTCGGTGAGTGGCGGGGTGGTCGCGCCGAGGAGGGCGACATCGGTGACGACCGTCAGCGACAGGTCGGCGTCGGTATCACGCAGGGTCACCCACGCGGTGCGCATGCCTGGACGCCTGCTGATCTGTGCGATCTGACCCTCGATCCAGATCGACCCGAGCCGACCGATCCAGTCCGCGAGCAGGTGTGACACCGTCCGGACGGCGGCCGGTGACTCCGCGGATGTTTCCAGACCCATGGGCGCAGGCTACGGGGCCGCTCATGCCGCCGCAGGCCACATCTGACCTCTCCACCTACGATGGGGGAATGCCGAAGAGAGTTCTCCTTGCAGCGCCCCGCGGATACTGCGCCGGCGTGGACCGAGCTGTGGTCACCGTCGAAAAGGCCCTGGACCTCTACGGCGCCCCCGTCTACGTCCGCAAGCAGATCGTGCATAACCGCTACGTCGTCGAGCAATTGCAGGCGCGCGGCGCGGTCTTCGTCGAGGAACTTGACGAGGTGCCCGAGGGCTCGACCGTGGTCTTCTCCGCGCACGGGGTTGCCCCGTCCGTGCATGCGGAGGCCACCGATCGGCAGTTGAAGACCATTGACGCGACCTGCCCGTTGGTGACCAAGGTGCACTCCGAGGCGAAGCGCTTCGCCGGCGATGGCATGCAGATCCTGCTCATCGGGCACGAAGGCCACGAGGAAGTTGTCGGGACGATGGGGGAGGCCCCGGACGCCATGACGCTCGTGGAATCTCCGGATGACGCCGACCAGGTCGCGATCGACGCGGAGCGCCCGGTCATCTGGCTCTCCCAGACCACACTGTCCGTAGACGAAACCCTCGAGACGGTTGATCGGCTCAAGGGCCGCTTCCCGCAATTGCAGAGCCCCCCGAGTGATGACATCTGCTACGCCACCCAGAACCGCCAGGCGGCAGTGAAGGACATTGCCCCCGAATGCGACCTCGTGATCGTCGTGGGGTCGGGCAACTCGTCCAATTCGGTGCGCCTCGTCGAGGTGGCACTCGAAGCGGGCGCGACGGCGGCGTACCGCATCGATGCCGCCGACGAGATCGAGGAAGCCTGGCTCACAGGTGCCGAGATCGTGGGTGTCACGTCGGGTGCCTCTGTGCCGGAGACTCTCGTCGACGGTGTGTTGGCCTACCTCGCGGAGCGCGGCTTTGATGATGTCGAGGAAGTGACGTCAGCGGAGGAAACCTTGGTGTTCGCTCTTCCGCCGGAGTTGCGTCGGGACCTTAAGGCTGCCGGCGGCTGAGCCCGCGACGCACCAGGACGATGATGAGGGCTGCGATGGTCGCCCCGAAGATCCATAGGGCGTTGGTGCCCAAGGTCGTCACGATCATGAAGGCCTCGTTGACGAGTAGGTCTCCGGATGTGCTCACGGTGAGTTGACCGGCGGTCAACGTGGCGAGGAAGAACGCCAGTGGCGGCGCGACGACTGCGATGATCGCGTCATCGATGCGGACGGTGAATGCTGCGTAGACGCTCGCGACGACGAGGGCGACTCCGGTGAGCCACCCCAGGCCGACCTGCCTCATGACCAGCGCGTCGGCGAAGGCCATGACGACGGTGACTCCGATGACGATGAGCCAGACACTGCCCGCGCCGATACCTCGCTGGGCGTGCGCGCCTCCCCGTCGCGGTGGTGGGGGAGTTGCGGCACCCCCCGTCAGGACGTCGACGGGGGCAGGTGCGGCCGGGGGCGGCGCGACGAAGGGTTCCGGTGTCGGTGCCGCCGGCACGGGTGGCAGATCGGGCATCGTGCCTGATTCGGTCACGACCTCCGGGGTTGGCTCAGGAGTGTGCGTGCTGGCCAGACTCACGCTGCGCAACCCGACCACCTCATCAAGGGAGAGGGCGGGGACCGCGTTGTCGGCGGCTGAGCCTTCGGCACGCAGCGACCGGAACAGGCGTCCCGTGGGGGTGGTCGCGTCGCTCACGATCGCCAAGGCTACGCGATACCTCATCGTGCACCCGTTAGTTCGCGGCGTTCGCCTAACATGAATTCATGGCAAAGCCTCAAACACCGTGCCTGATCGTCGTCGGCACCCGGCCAGAGGCGATCAAGGTGCTCCCGGTCATCCTCGCTTTGCGTGACTCCGAATCAATTCGTCCGGTGGTCGTTTCGACCGGTCAGCATGAGGACTTGGTGAACGACGTCCTCAGGCTTGCAGGCGTCGAGCCCGATGTCGACCTTGCCGTGGCGCGGCCGGAGCAGACCCTGAACGGCGTTACCTACCGCGTGGTGCGTGCAATCGAGGACCTGCTGAAGGAGTTGCGGGGTGGAGTCGCCGAACGCCGCGGTCGGCCGAGATTGCAGGGTGCCGTCGAGGGCGGCGAGGGTGCGTTTCCCGGTTTCACGCTGGTCCACGGCGACACGACCTCGGCCATGGCTGCGGGGCTCGCGTCGGCGAACGCGCGGCTACCGGTCTTCCATCTGGAGGCCGGACTTCGTTCCAACAACATGCTCATGCCGTTCCCCGAAGAACTGAACCGTCGAGTGCTCACGACCCTGTCCTCCTTCCACATTGCGCCCACACTCGACAACAAGGAGTCGCTGATTCGCGAAGGTATCTCCGGCGAACTCATCTTCGTCAGTGGCAATACCGGCATTGATGCCTTGCAGTGGGCCGCGAATCTCCAGGCACCATGGCCCGACGCTCGACTTGAGGGCGTTGATGACGGACGGCCGCTCCTCGTTGTCACGGCGCATCGACGCGAGAATTGGGGCGGGGGGCTGGCCGGCATTGCGGAGGGCGTTGCGCGCGTGTGCCGGGCGCGGCCGGATCTCACTGCGGTCCTGCCGCTGCATCCCAATCCCCGAGTGGCGCACGAGATGCGGCCGATCCTCGATCCACTCCCCAATGTGATCATCACCGAGCCACTGGACTACGCGGTATTCGCCCGCTTGCTCAAGGCGGCGACGCTGGCTATCTCGGACTCCGGGGGAATCCAGGAGGAGGGCCCAAGCGTCGGGACCCCCGACACCTTGACCCTGGTGTGTCCGTCGTCGGGGGTTTTCGTCGTGTGGGGTGGACTGCGTTGCGTGGGCCGGTTACGGTCGCGGAATGACTGGACAGGGTGTGTGGTGGCGTCGGGTGTTGGTGGCAGGGTCTGCCGGGGTTGTGTTGGCGGGCGGTTTGATCGCCCCGGCGGTGGCGGCGGCACCGGGGGATCGGATCGGCACCGGCAAAATCGCCTGTGTGCCCGGACCCGGGGCGGACTGCCGGGACGTGGTCCAGAAGTGGACGTTTACACATCATGGTGACCTTCGAGGGGCGAAGTTCGCTCGGGCCAAACTCCAAGGAGCCGATCTGCGGGGTGCGCGCCTGAACGAGGCCAACTTCCGGGCAGTGGTCCTACGCCACGCACAGCTGCAAGATGCATCCTTGGTGGGGGCAAACTTTAGTCCCACCAGATCAAGCAGACCACGCGGTCGCGTGATGCGGGCGGGACCCGCCTGCGATCCCAACTGTCAAAACGCAGACCTGTACGGCGCGAACCTGACCGGCGCGAACCTGACCAACGCGACCCTAACCGGCGCGACCCTGACCGGTGCGAACCTGACCGGTGCGAACCTGACCAACGCGGCCCTGTACTACACGAACCTGAATGGCGCGAGCCTGACCGGCGCGAACCTGACCGGTGCGGGCCTGCTCAACGCGGGCCTGAACGGCGCGCACCTGAACGGCGCGAACCTGACCGGTGCGAGCCTGACCGGCGCGTACCTGACCGGCGCGTACCTGAACGGCG